>Ga0302316_10000018_pt1 | contig 142183 bp, 127 predicted proteins | sample III_Palsa_N3_2_FD_200456 | JGI IMG/M metagenome (GOLD analysis project Ga0302316, IMG submission 200456) | Peat permafrost microbial communities from Stordalen Mire near Abisko, Sweden - III_Palsa_N3_2 | ecosystem: Environmental > Terrestrial > Soil > Palsa > Peat permafrost | place: Sweden...
GATTCAAGCTAACTATCTGATTTTATTGGTGGAGCTGAGCGGGATCGAACCGCTGACCTCCTCGTTGCGAACGAGGCGCTCTCCCAGCTGAGCTACAGCCCCACACCACAGATCATGACAACGAATCCGGTTGGATTTTGCCACCCCACTAGTCTAGCAGGGCCCGCCCCTGATAACCAAGCGGGACCCTCAATTCGAGCGCCGGGATCGCACTTGGGAACACGATGATCACGACCGTTTCGGAGCTATGAGACCCATCTCCGCCATGACCCGCTGCAGATCCTTCCAGGCCTCAGCTTTCTGTCGAGGATCGCGAAGGAGAAAAGCCGGATGGTACGTGACCGCGACTTTGGATCCGCGTACCGAATGCCACTGCCCCCGCAAAGAAGCGAGCGATTGCTTCACCCCAAGCAGATAGGTTGCCGCAGTCGCGCCCAGCGCAACAATGACCTCGGGATGGACAACGTCAATCTGCTGGACTAAAAACTGCGAGCACGTAGTGGCTTCAATAAATTCCGGCGTTCTATTTCCCGGAGGGCGGCATTTGACGATATTAGCGATGTAGACCTCTTCCCGCTTCAGGCCCATCGCCGCAATCATATTGTTCAATAGCCGGCCGGCCTTCCCAACGAACGGGAGGCCGCTGGCATCTTCGTCCGCGCCCGGGCCCTCGCCAACGAACATTAGCCGGGCATTAGGATCTCCGTCACCAAACACGATGGTCTTGCGCCCAGCATACGCAAGAGGACAACGCGTGCAATCGCCGATCTCCGCCCGGATCGACTCCAGGGCCGCTAGCCGATCTGCAGCAGGAATCGCACGCGTGGGCAGTGGCGCAAGAGTATCCAATGAGGGTGGTTTAGCCATCGGTGAAGGAAATCCTGATGCTATATCGGAAACGGCCAGAGGGGACGGAGCAGCAAAATCCTGTGCTGGATGTGCAAAACGTGAAGAGGCCGCCGGTGCTTCGGTACTCTCTGATTGCGGAGAGGCAGAAGGCTTCTCTAGCAATCCCTCGGGAAACAAAACTTTCGGATCGCCTCGGTAAAAAAGGTCATAGACACCCATATCACGCAGGTAGTCGACGTACGCGCCTAGTTGTCGTTCGAGATCTACCGTAGTCACCTCAGCAATCACGCCGGTGACTGTAGTTTGGCTGACACGGTATAGGTAACCTTGCCTACGCGAATCTCATCCTGTGCAACACGGCACGCCTTGATTGAGTTTGAAACTCCAAGCGGCGGTGCGCCGGACTGCAGCTGGCGAGCACGGCGCGCTGCACCCTTCACGAGACTGTACTTATTTTGGAGCGGTTCCTTGTCTGCCATCGACGAACCTCCGGGGAGATGATTTATCTTAGCGCCGAACAACGGAAGTGAACGACACACGAGGTGGAAATCTCGAAACTTTTGTGTTCCGCCCAAATTAAGTACCAGCCGTGGTGACACCAAAGCTTGCAAGTGCCGCTTCCAGCCGCGGCGACCGAGCTCCCGTGAAGCACCGGGCAGCGAGATCGCCTTCTACAGGAGTCGCATCGCCGCGCGATGTAAGCACGATGGCTCGCATCTCGGATGCGGCCTGGTCAAGGACATCATTCACCAGGGCATACCGATAGTCATCAATCATTCGCAACTCAGTTCGCGCTTCAGCGAGTCGAGTGTCGATGATGGATTCATTGGCAACTCCCTCTGCCTGACTCCTGTTGCGCAGACGTCGCTCCAGCACCTCCGGACTTGGCGGCAGGATGAAGATCGAGACGGCCGCTGGCAGCTTCTCCATCACCTGGAGTGCTCCTTGAACATCGATGTCAAGAAGAAGGTCGGTGTCGTGGTCACGCGCCATATCGAGCGCCGCCATCGCTGTTCCGTAGTAATTCCCAAACACTTCGGCCCATTCAAGAAATTCACCTGCATCGATCATCCGCTCGAACTGCTCGCGAGTAGTGAAGTGATATTCCCGACCATCCTCCTCAGAGCCGCGCGGCTTTCGCGTCGTATAAGAGACGGAAAAGTCTAAACCCGAAACAAGGCGGCGCACCTCATTAACGAGAGTCGATTTGCCCGATCCGCTCGGCGCCGAAATGATGAACAAAATACCAGCCATAGCTCTTGTGTTTTCTGTAGTGTAACCCGTGCACGACGGCTTTGCGCTAGGCAGTTCCCTCAGCGGCCTCACTGAGCACCAGGTCTGCCTCTCCGAATTGCAAATGATATAACCGGCTGTATGTGCGGCCTTGCGCGAGCAGTTCGTCATGGGAGCCGAGCTCAGTGATATACCCTTCTTCGATCACAGCGATGCGATCCGCACTGCGAACCGTTGAGAGCCTGTGAGCAATTACCAGCACCGTGCGACCCTGCATCAGGTTTCCAAGCGCAGCCTGCACAGCGGCTTCGCTTTCAGCATCGAGCGACGAAGTTGCCTCATCGAGAATCAGGATCGGGGCGTCCTTTAGCAACGCACGAGCGATAGCAAGCCGCTGGCGCTCACCGCCAGAAAGGCGTGCGCCACGCTCACCAATGACCGTGTCATAACCCTGGGGCAACCGCTCGATAAAATCATGGGCCAGCGCGGCCTGCGCAGCCGAAATGATGCGTGCCATGGGGACGTCGGGCTGTCCGTAAGCAATATTGTTACGCACCGTGTCGTTGAATAGCACAGTCTCCTGCGTAACCTTACCTATCTGCTTGCGAAGCGAGACTAGCGTTAGATCGCGAACATCATAATCGTCCAGGTAAATGGCGCCGCCTGTGACATCGAAAAACCGTGGGAGCAAATTCACGAGCGTGGATTTTCCTGCGCCACTTGGGCCAACGAGAGCAACCACCTCGCCGCGGCGAACCGTAAGCGAGACGCCATGCAGAATTTCCTTGCATTCACCATCGCGCTCGTACCCGAAGCGGACATCGCGAAATTCAATAAGTCCGCCAAACCCCTTGAGAGCAATGGCTTTTTTGCGTTCTCGCACCTCGTCCTGCGCATCAATGAATTTGAAAATTTGCTCGCTCGCACCAACCGCCTGCTGGAAGCTGTTGTAATACGTCGGCATCTTACGAACCGGGTCGTATAGGAGGATGACCGCAGCAAGGAACGTGATGAACTCTCCAGCCGTTCCTCCGTGCTGTATGGAGTGTCGCCCATACCAAAGCAGTAGTGCGATGGCAACAGCTCCAAGCGCATCCATGAGCGGCGACGAGATGGCTTGCACCGAAACGGAACGCATATTCGCGATGAGCAGTCTGTCGGCAGCTTTACGGAACCGGCTCATCTCCCAGGGCTCCATACCAAACGCCTTTACGATGCCGTTACCCGTGATTGTCTCTTGCACGATGTTCTGGATCTCGGCAAGCTTGTCCTGTCCACGGCGAGTGGTCTTTCGAACGCTGCGTCCGACACGGCGCGTGGATGCAACAATGATCGGGACAAAAATCAGCAGCACCCAGGACATTCGTCCACCCACGATGATGACTACCCCAACCATGAAGATGAGCGTGAAGAACTGCTGAATAAAGTCGCTCATCACTGTGGCCATTGCAGACTGGACACGCTCCACGTCGTTGATGAGAGTAGAGATTAGCGTGCCCGATGCGTGGCGCTGGAAGAAGGCGGTCGATCTCTTCAAAAGGGAGTCGTACAGGTCATTCCGCAGATCGGTGACCATGCCAAATCCAGCTTTGTTGGCAAGCAGTGTCCCAAGGTAGTCGCACAGGTTCTTGATGATCGCCGAAGCAATAAGAGCGACCGCAACGACCGTCCAGGCGTTGTGGAAGTGGCGGGGTAGCAATACCTGCAAGTTGACGTGACGATGGGTGTGAGGAATGACGAAGTTGAGCACCTTGTCGGGCGCTGAAGCCGCACTCAAAACGTTATCGATGATTGGTTTAATGAGCAGGACGCGAAAGGCTGCTAAGGCGGCAACAACTACCATCAGCAGCACGGAAAAAAGCCAATAAAGAGCATACGGTCGCATGTACCCGAGGAGGCGCAGGACGAGCTTCATGCTTGACCTCGGATCCTGCGTGTCAGATACATGCTGGCGAAGATCTTCATCAATCGTTAGTGTACCGCCGCCCATGCAAACAGCGTCAGCCCAGTTTATGCGGCATATCCCGATGGGACGACTTCGCACGATACCCCGCCGCCCCGAGCCGCTTCTTCAATTCTTCTGCAATCATCACGGATCGATGCTGCCCACCCGTGCAGCCGATTCCTATCGTGAGATAGCTCTTCCCCTCGTGAATGTAGTGAGGCAGTAAAAACGTCAGCATATCCGTAACTTTGTCCAGAAATTCTCGGGTTTGCGGAAACTGACGAACGTACTTCGCTACCTTGGGATGCTTTCCAGTCAGTGCGCGAAATTCCGGCACGAAGTGGGGGTTCGGAAGAAACCGAACGTCGAAGACCAGGTCCGCATCGCTGGGAACTCCGTTTTTAAAGCCAAAGCTGGTCACTGAAATGGTGAGATTGCGATCGCTCTTACCTACGCCACGCGTGAACTGGGCATTGATGTGCGCCCGGAGTTCATGCACATTGAAGCGTGATGTATCGAGCAGTATATCCGCGACGTTGCGAACCGGATCGAGCCTTCTGCGTTCAGCGCGTATGGATGTGGGTACCGTCTCTCCCCGGCCGAGAGGGTGGGGGCGTCGCGTCTCAGAAAACCTCCGAACCAAGGCGTCGTCGGACGCTTCAAGAAAAACGACTCGGGTAGGTAGAACTTTTTTCACCTTTGCCAGGATGGACGGGAAGCGTTCAAGACGACTACCTTCGCGTACATCCACCACCATTGCGGCGTGCGTGATCTCGGCCGACTTCGCAACGAGGTCCGCAAAGCGCGGAATCAGTTCAAGCGGAAGATTATCGACGGAATAGAACCCAAGATCTTCAAACGTCTTCAGCGCCGAAGCTTTGCCCGAACCAGAAAGGCCGGTAAGAATGACAAGCTCGCGCGGCTCAACATCACCCAATCGCCTCCGCTCCTTGGAAGACGTTTTTGTTTTTGCCTTCGCGGGTAGCTTCTTCACCTTGGCGGAGACCTTCGGAGCATGGGTGGCCATGAAGAAATCGTAGCATCATCAAAGTTCTGGCACCCTCCGAAACTAAGCCCAAAGGGTGCCAGAAGGATTAGTTGTACGCGGGCATGGCTTTGGGCCGATCGCGCACAGTCGCATAGCGTTCCTTGTGACGAATTGCCTGCAGCTCCACCTTCTGCAAAGCATCCCGGAGGGACGTCTCCATCTCGGCAGATTCACAGGTGGCAACCAGGCTGTCATTGCGACACTGCACTCTGACTTCTGCGATTTTCCTATATTTATCTTCCGTGAGGATGAAATGCGCGCTGCTGCAGCGATTAGCGACAAGAGCGACTCGGCCCATTCCCGCTTCAGCGATCGTTCTAAGCTTTGATGTGATGGCGGTGTGACGTCCGGTGTATTCCATGATCATGAAAGATTCTCCTTGCAGTCGGAACACTGCGGTTGAGACTCATGAGATGCAGCCATGTGCTAATCGATTGACGAGAACTAGCGCTGGCGCCTTTGGTGTGTGCTTGGGATCTGCATGTCTTCGCGATACTTGGCAACCGTGCGCCGAGTGACCTGGATTCCCTGACGCTGCAGCTCTGCCGCGAGGTACTCGTCAGTCCACGGTTTGCGCGGATCCTCCTCTTCGATAAGCTTCTTCACCCTTCTCTTCAGGAGAAGCAAAGGTAAATCTCCCCCCTCAGGTCCGCCAACACCCTCGGAGAAGAAGAATCTTAGCTCATAAACACCCTGTGCGGTATGTACATATTTATTTGCAACCGCCCGGCTGACCGTGGAGGGATGGACCCCGATCTCTTCCGCAACCTCCTTGATCATCATTGGATGCAGACTCTCCATCCCCCGGTCAAGGAACTCACGCTGCCGCCGCACGATGATTTCACAGGTCCGAACGATCGTATTTTTTCGCTGCTCGATGTTGCGAAGTAGTTGAATCGCGGACTTGTAGCGCTCTTTGACGTACTCTCGTACATCACGGTCGACAGTCTTTTCCCGCAGCATCCGCCGATAGCTCTTATTGAGACGCAACGCCGGCATGTCCTCTTCATTCATCACTACCACGTACTCGTCGTCGCGCTTCACGAACGCGACATCTGGCTCGATAAGGCGAGTCTCGACCTCGCTATAACGTTGACCGGGCCGAGGATCCAGCGTGCGGATCAGGTCAATCGCTTCATTGACTCTCTCAACTGGTCGTCGACACAGTCGAACGAGCTCACGCATATCCTTCTTTTGGAGCAGCCCAAGATGCTGGCTAACGATAAGAGAGGCGGTATCGATAACAAATAATTGCGGGTCGTTGGAGTGACCCTCCACCAGAAGTTTCGCGTGCCGCGCTTCAGTGATTTCCAGCTCATGACGAAGCGCATCAAGCTGGCACAACAAACACTCGCGTAGGTCGCGGGTGCCGACTCCCGGTGGGTCAAGGTGGATAACCACGGCACGCGCTTGTTCAATCAAGGCCAGGCACTCCGTCGAGGTCATCACCGAGTCTGGTAACGCGGCGCACATCGATTCCGCAAGCTCTTCAGAACTTGCAGTCAGGTAGCCGTTCTCGTCCAGGTTTCCGATGATCAGTTCAGCCACGGTCTTCAGATCGTCGTGCAGTGTTAGAGATCCAAGCTGCCACAACAGGTGGTCGGTCAAGGTACTTGGTTGTGACAGGAATTGTTCGAAGGATGGTTTGTCCAGCTCCTCGAAGTTAGAAGCCGTGCGATAACCAGGATCCAAATAGTCCTGAAAGTAGCTTCCAAAATCAATCTCGTCGAACGGATCTTTCTCCTTATGCTCCGCCTCGCCGGCTACGTCCTCGGCGCTTCGTTCGCGAGTTCCCTCTTTGCCGGACCGCTCATCGAGAGTCTCAGTCGACTCATCAATCTCCTCAAGCACTGGATTTGCGACCAACTCGCCATTAATCATGTCCTTGAGCTCAAGCTTATTGAGCGCCAGGACGCTGACCATTTGAACCAACCCCGGGGTCAGAACCTGGCGCTGAGAAAGCTTGACATTTAGGTGGGGCTGCAACAACGGTTCTACCTCGCGAGTAGCCTGGGAAGGTCCTACCGTGCCGCCGGCAAGTTACCAGCACGCTAGGGGCCATTTTATCGCGCAATTGTAGAAAAAGATTAAACGCTGGAACCCATTTAGCTACTCCCTCTGCATTCGTGGGCGTTTCCGCTAAACCAGGGAAAATCCCTCACCGAGGTACACGCGCTTTACGTCAAGATCTCGCCCGAGCTCGCCCGGCGTTCCAGTGCGGAAGATGCGACCCTCGTTGATGATGTAAGCGCGGTCCGTAACCGACAACGTCTCTCGAACATTGTGGTCGGTGATCAGCACGCCTATGCCGGAAGCTTTGAGATCAAAAATGATTTGCTGAAGCTCCAGAACCGCGATCGGGTCAATTCCGGAAAACGGCTCATCGAGCAGGATGAAGGCAGGCTCGATAGCCAGGCAACGAGCAATTTCCACTCGACGGCGCTCGCCCCCGGACAACGCGTAGCCACGGGTCTTGCGGACATGACCCAAGTTCAATTGAGAGATAAGACTTTCGCTACGCTTGCGCCGAACCTCCCAGGTGAGGTGCTGCGTCTCGAGCACAGCCAGGATGTTTTCCTCTACTGACAGGTTTCGGAAGACAGATGGCTCCTGCGGAAGATAACTGATGCGATGCTCGCGAGCCCGGAGATACATGGGGGTACGGGTGATGTCGGCTCCGTCGGTGAGAATGCGTCCGGAGTCTGGCCGCACCAAGCCGACAATCATATAGAACGAGGTCGTCTTGCCCGCTCCATTTGGCCCCAGTAAGCCCACAACCTCGCCTTGACGGATCTGCAGGCTGACGCCGCGGACTACCTGGCGACCGCCATACGCCTTCGTCAGCTCCTCCGTCTCGAGGGTCCTCATCTGGCTATTGCCTCTCTTCTTTTTTACTTCCGGGATGAGGGTACGTTTCTGTGTGCACACGTCCCCCTTTACCCTTTGGCGCGCCCTGTTCCCCGGCTACCACAATCGTACTACCTGCATCGCCAAAGATGAGCGTTGCGCCGGTCACGCTGCCTTGCTGTGTGTCCGTGATGTGCGCCGGAACAGAAGGCGTGCCCGTCAGAATGTAGTTTGCTTGGGACGCTGTATAGAGCAGTTGGTCGCCTGTTCCGTGGCGGCCAGGCTGGTCGACTTGGACGGTGCCGTAAACGACCACCCGATCGATTGACCCGTTGAACGGATTCGGTTGGGTAGTCGAATTCAACACGGGATGCGTTGCGGCTGAAGCATGAGCAGCGGTAAGGAAGGCAACAGCATGTTGCCCCCGCACTTCACCCATCGTGCCATCGATGGTGACGCCGCCGGAGAAAGTCGCCTCCCGCTGCAGATCGTTGTAGTCCATCTTCGGGCTGGCGACGCGGATCATACTGGGTAGGCGAAGTGGTGCTCCTGGCTTCGGTGTGGAGGCATTCGAGGCCAGAATGGCGTGGACCAGGCCATCCGGCTTGCCGCCAGGTCGCGCGCTGAAGGTGCGCTTGATCCCGTCGAAGAGGAGTGTCGCCGCCTGGACCTGTGACGCATCCTGCCACATGCGCGCAGGCGCTGCATCCGTGCCAGAGAAGGTCGCAAACCGCGTTGCATGGTCGAAGTGCGCACTGGCGGCCAAAACGTGCGTCACAGGCTCGGGCTTGGAGTTCGAAGAGGAAGGTGTCTTCGGCGAGGAGTTCTGGAACGTGGCCTGCACACCGCCGCTCGCATCCGCGTTCTGCGTGCTTTGGTTCAACGAGACGGTCGGCGCAACGAGTGAACCATTTTCACCATCCAGGTGAACACCGCCCGTGAGCGTGAGGATCTGGGATTGGCCGTCATAGCTTGCACGCTCGGCTGTTCCGTTAGTGGTAGAGACCGGCGTGGTCGAGCCCGGCTTTGCGGCAGCTCGGTCATGGATGACGACATTACCTGTCTGAACTGCTGACGCGATGCCCATCGACTCACTTTGTGACGGCCCTACGGTAGTACGGACGGGCGCGAAGAGAATCTCGAGAGTATCGCCGCTACTGATCTCCTGTTCACCGAGTGGCGCATCCTGTTGCAGCTGCGTGCGCCCGGTTCCGTAGAGCTTCTCGGGATGCACCTTGCGATCCGCCGTCTGGATGAAGGTGGTGCGAAGGTCATCTGCACTTACCTGCACATTCTTCAGCGCGGGAGCCTTGGAGCCCTCTGCGGGTGCTCCCTTGGTCTGCGCGGCGAGCGACTGACCACTCGCGTGTGCTGAGCCAATGGCATGAATCTCGGAGAGATGCGATGGCGACTTATGCTGTCCGGGAGCAAAGAGGGCGATAATTTTTGCTCCATCGATTGAGCGCGTGAAGCCGCTTGGATTCGACTTGCGATCGACCATGGAAAGCTTCGCTGCGCCGGTCGCGACGATCTTCGTCGGCTGCCCTTGCGCATTCATCGCCACGTCCACGATGGCAGCAGAACCGTGTGCCGGTCTCAATGGATTGCTATCGACCATCACCACGTCGCCGGTCAACTTTGCCGTCTGAGGGATCGACTGCGCGTTCAGCGACGCATCGAGACGATTCGCAGTGACCTGCTGGGTCTTGTCCGTCAGAACCACGTGATTGTTGCCCTGCACGCTTTCGATCGAGCCATCCTTACGCAGATAAATCACCGCAGCGTCCGCCGTCATCCTGCGACCGTCGGAGGTAACTACAGGAGCGGTGAGGTTCGCGATGTTCTCATCGCGGATCATGTCAGCGCGCGCAGCCGTCACGTGCAGTGGCTTCCCGTGCGCCAACCCGTCCATATGAACGTTGGCTAAAAGTTTGAGCGTGTTCTCATTGGTGTTGAACTCGGCGCCAAGTGCAGTGCAGGTCATGTCGCCGTAGTTGAACTCCACTTGCTGATCTGTTGCTGCTACTCCAAGCTTGCGCATGTAAACCAATCCACTGGTGCGGACGTGGATGACAGGAGCAGAGGCTGGGCGCGGCGCGGCGGTTACGATCTTGGTCTGGGTGCGGCCGCCGTTCGCCAGGCCCTGGGGCGGCTGGATGTCCATGAAGACTTCGTCTTTGGCGCGAGCCACCTGCTCATTCTCGTCGTACTCCATCTCAGAGCCGTAAATGTGGTCTGCCGCATCGCCGTTGCGGTTGTAGAGCAGCAGCTCGGCGTCGTGCAGAGCGTATTTACCGCCCCCCAGCGTGCTCTCGGTCTTGGCGCGGATGGTAAAAACCTTTTTGCCTTTGAGCGACTGCGAATAGGTAACGCCGTTCGAGTCGTGGGTGATGGAGACGCCGGACCGGGCAATGATCTGTCGGTAAGCCTGCAGCGCTCGATAGCGACCGTAACCGATGAACACGGCGAGAACTCCCAGCAGAAGCAAGGCCCCTGTTATCAGTACCCACCGAAGTCTTTGTATCGACAGCCGCATCGTTCTTCGTTGTTCCCAAGCTTTATCTTCTCATTGCGGCGTTGTTGTCCCGTACATGTGGGACGCGCCTCGCTGACGGTGAGACGCGTGAGCCGATAGAATGGAGCGATGGCAGATCAGCTATATCTGAGTTTGTGGTATCCGAACTTTCGCCTGGAGGCGCTGCCGGCGGCGCTGGTGGGCGTGCTGCGACAGTTTGCCGTGATCGCCAAGGATGGCCAGGCGAACAGCGCGCTAGGTCGCGTGGCTGCGGCCAGCGTCTATCCGATTGACTGGACCGAGTCGCCGACCTACCAGCGGATCTATGTGAATGACGATCGGGCACAGAACTCGGCTGATACGGAGGGCTCGATCATCGAGAACGCCGTCGCAGAAGCTACCGAGCAGCTGCACGATGACATGGCCTACGAGTTCGAGATGGTCTGGATGCTGTGGATTCCCGACGCTGGAGACGCGGGATTTGATACGTCCTGGAAGCTGGAACCAGCGAGGGTCAAGATCACGGGGTTCGGGCCGCAGTTCGATGCTGGCAGCTTCGAACAGAATGGACAGATCCGGGTAGACTTTGGGCTGGATACGCCTTGGGTGCTGGAGGGCGAGTCGCTGGACGAGGATGCTGCGGAACGGATCAAACACAACGTCGAAAAGCTGCTTGCGTTCACACTCAGTGTTGAAAAACACTGTGGAATTTCGAGTCGTTTGCTTTGGACCGAGAGCGGCGAGCCGTTGGCGGAGAAATTAATTGCCCGGTTGCAGCGGCTGAATTGAGGGTCCACCCCCTTTCCCCGGATACTTTTTGACCTAAAGTTCGAGAAGAGGACGGTCGGCGGGGACGGTGGCAGTCTGCCTTGGTGGGGGGGTCCCTTACGGTCGGGGGCTAGCCAGCAGTAACAATCTCGGAAAAGTCGGCGATGCGGGAGAGATCCTCGAGGGTGCGGTTGAGTAGCGCCAGGCGGTTGGCGCGAATGTCGTCTTCAGGAGACATCACTATGACCTTGTCAAAAAAGCCATCGATGGAGGGGCGGAGAGCAGCGATCACACGCAACGCCTCGCCATAGTTGCGCTCCTTCTGAAGCTCCTCCATCGCAGAAGCCGCTGCACTGGCCGTAACGGCGAGAAGCTTCTCAGCCGGGTCGAGGAGAAGATCGTGGTCAACGACCGACGACGCGATGTCTCCCTTCGCATGGGCCTGCGTGAGGATGTTTTTCATGCGTTTGAACGCGGCAGAGACGGCGAGGAAGTCTTCGCTGCCGCGGACGGCGGTGACGGCTTCGGCGCGGGCGACGAGGTCACGGAGGTCGTCTGTGCCCGCGGCCATCGCGGCTTTGACCACGTCATAGGCTTGACCGCGGGCTTCGCGGAGGTAGAAGTCAATGCGCTCGTTGAAGAAAGCCTTCACCTTTGAGTTGACCTCCGGGGTGGGCGCGGCGGCGGTGAGGATGTCCGACAGGGTAAGTGGAAGGGTCGACTCGGCGAGAATTTTGACTACAGCGTTGGCCGCGCGGCGGAGGGCGAAGGGGTCCTTGGAGCCGGTGGGCTCCATGCCAAGCGCGAACATGTTGACGATAGTATCGATGCGGTCGGCTAGGCCAAGAATGCAGCCTTCGGCCGAGCGCGGGATGGCGTCGCCAGCGGAGGCGGGCAGGTACTGGTCATAGATGGCGTCGGCGACGGTCGCGGGCAGCCCTTGGGAGCGGGCGTAGAGGCCGCCGATGATGCCCTGTAGCTCGGTGAACTCCTTGACGAGCTCGGTGGTGAGGTCGGTCTTGGCGAGGGTGGCGGCTGCTTCAATGGCGGGGGCATCGAGGAGGGCGTCGCGTGATATGGCGAGGGCTGCGAGAACGCCGACAAGGCTGCGGACCCGCTCAGACTTCTTAGCGTAGCTGCCGAGGTCTTTTTGGAAAGTGACGTTATCGAGGAGCTTTACGCGTTCGGCGAGGGGGGTGCGCTGGTCGAACTCCCAGAAAAAGCGGGCGTCGTTGAAGCGGGCGCGGAGAACTCGCTCGTTGCCCTGGCGGATGATGGGGGCGTTCTCGTCGGTGAGCGCGATGTTGGTTACGGTGAGGAAGTGGGGTGCCAGTTTGCCGTTCACGTCTTCGACCGCGAAGTACTTCTGATGGTCGCGCATGACCGTGACCAGGACCTCTTCGGGGAGTTCGAGGTAGGCGGGCTCGAAGTTGCCGAGGAGGACGTCGGGCCATTCCGTCAGGTGCGTTACGGCATCGACGAGGGCTTCATCTTCGCGCCAGCGAGCGTTGGGGACTGCGCGCGTTACTTTGTCGAGGGCCTTGCGGATCTTTTGGCGGCGGAGTTCTACGTCGGCCAGAACGTACTCGCCTTCCAGCTGGGCGAGGTAGCTGTCGGGGGTTTGGATTTCAAACGCGTCTCCGGTAGAGAGCACGCGGTGGCCGTAGGTAGCGCGGCCGGCGGTCTTGCCCGCGAAGGTGACGGGGACGATTTCTTCGCCGAGCAGGCAGGCGAGCCAGAGGACGGGGCGGACGAAGCGCTCGGGCTTGCCGGGACGCCAGTACATGTTCTTGGCCCAGTAGATAGCGGCGATTTCTTTGGGCAGTTCGGCGGCAAAGACCTCGGCGGCAGAGCGGCCGCGCTTGAGTGTGGTGGCGGCGAGGTAGTCGCCCTTCGGCGTGGAGATGGTCTTGAGATCGGAAACGGCGACGCCGGACTTGCGGGCGAAGGCTTCCGCGGCGGGGGTGGGTGCGCCGTCCTTGAAGGCGATCTTGACGGCGGGGCCGGTGGTCTCTTCGGTGATATCAGGCTGCTGCGCCAGCACATCGCGGATGATAACGGCGAGGCGGCGTGGGGTAGAGTAAGAGTGCGCGGCCGGTTCAGCGCCGATGAGTTGCTCGCGCATGAGGAGGGCGAGGGTGCGCTTCAGAAGCTCGGCCTCGGCGGAAGCGAGCATGCGTGCGGGAACTTCTTCTAAACCGATCTCGAGTAAAAAGTCTGGCATTTCGTTCCTAATCCGTTCTGTTACGCCGCGGTGGTCAGTCTGCCCTGCTCGGCGTAGATCTTGGCGACGCCTACGATAAGGTTGCGGATGCGGGCCATGACGCCGACCCGCTCGGTGACGGAGATAGCGCCGCGAGCGTCGAGAAGGTTGAAGGTGTGCGAGCACTTGAGCGCAAGCTCGTAGGCGCCGAGGGTTGGGAAGCGAAGAACTTGTAGTGGGTCGGTGTTCTCTTCAACGAGCACTTCCCTGGCGCGGGCGAGCAGCGCAAGGCACTCAGTTTCGTAGAGCTCAAGATGTTTCCAGAGGCTGGGAACGTCGGCGTAGTCGAAGGAGTAGGCGCTGAATTGCTGCTCCTCATGCAAACGGACCTGGCCGTAAGTGAGCTCGGCACCGGTGACGGGATTGCGCGACCAGACGATGTCATAGATGCTGTCGAGGTCCTGAAGGAACTGCGCGATGCGTTCGAGGCCGTAGGTAATTTCGCCGGAGATAGGGTCGAGGTCCATGCCACCGCACTGCTGGAAGTAAGTGAACTGGGTGATCTCCTGGCCGTCGAGCATAACCTGCCAGCCGACGCCCCAGGCGCCGCCGACCGGCCACTCCCAGTTGTCTTCTTCGAACTTGATGTCGTGCTGCGCGAGGTTGATGCCGATGGCTACCAGTGATTCGAGATAGAGCTCCTGCACGCGCTCCGGTGGTGGCTTCAGGATGACTTGCAGCTGCGTATGACGAAACAACCGATTGGGGTTTTCGCCGTAGCGGCCGTCAGCGGGACGGCGCGAGGGTTGCGCATAGGCGATCGAGATGGGCTTGGGCCCCAGAACGCGCAGGAAAGTGTCGGGCGACATGGTGCCGGCGCCGACTTCGAGATCGTAGGGCTGCTGGAGGACGCAGCCGTGCTCGGCCCAGAAGCGCTGCAGGGTAAAGAGCAGCTCCTGGAAGGTTAAGGCTTTCTTCTTTTCAACTACCGAAGGCATTCCATGATTCTAAATGCCGCACACCTGCTTCGTAGAATGTTGCTACGATCCCGGCTCCAGGTTCGTATCCGCAACGACGTGAGCCACGATTGCGGTGCCTTTCGAGATCTCCGCATCCTCTCCGCGCTGCGCGAGGCTAGCGAGGCCAACCACAGGGATGAAGATGAGCGACCGGACTCGGTCCACGTGATTCCTACCTTCGATTGTGTAGATCGCGGTCAGCGGGACTGTGATTCCGTTGGCACGGAGCCAGTCCACTCTGACCGTCAGGACGCCGGGAGCACCTCCCGCGTCCTTATGATCGAGGTGGATCACGGTTCCCTGGGCCGTCACGTTGCTCGGGGCGAGCGTTCGGCCGCCGACCTTGATCAGAGATGCAAGCTGCAGGGAAACCTTATCTCCCACCTGAGCCCACTTCGAATCGACATCCGAGTCGAAGGCTAGGCTCACCTCCGTTCCCTGCTGCAAAACCCCGTCCGGCCTCACCACGATCGCGGACGGAGGTGGCAGCGCAGTGTTCGGCAGGTTGTACTGCGCATCGACGATAAAGCTCTTGCCATAGTTAGACACCGCGATGGCCTGGAGGTGCGTTGTGCTGGATATGGTGATCGGGCCGTCATACTGGGCCGACAGGGGCGTTGGAGTCCAGCCGTCGGTGGTGTAATAAATGGTCGCTCCACGTGCGGAGTCAGTGAGCTTCAGCGTCTGAGGACCATCGTAGGTGCCAGCCTTAAGCGACAGCTTTGGCCGGGGCAGCAACGCCGGGCCGTAATTCGGCCATAGTCCCTGTTGCGACGCCTGCAGAGCCTGCTGATTGGCTTGCTGCGAAGCTTGCATCGCCTGTTGCGTGGCGTTCGCGGAAGCCTGTATGTTTTGCTGAATCTGCTGTTGCAGGAGAATCTGTTGGGTTGGATCCTGTGCAAGGGCGGGAACTGCGAGTGCCATGACAGCGAAACAAGTGACGAGCCTCATAGGAAACCTCACTGTCCAAAATACGCTCGAGACGCTCCAAAAGTCGCTGGGCGAAGGAAATAACTGCTGCAGGCTCGCGGGATTCAAGCGCGGTTCAGCGCGATTGCGCTGCGGAGGCGGCGTTCCAAGTGGCGCTCGAGGGTGGCGATGGCGAAGGCGCGGAGGTCGGCAGAACGGGTGGGGGGCCAAGATTCGGTTAGAAGATCCGCGAGCGGGGTTCGGAAGATGCGCGCGCTCTCTGCGACGGAGGGTGCGCTGAGGGCGCGGCTGCCGGGTCGGCGGTCGTCGTAGCAGGTGACACCGTCGGCGGTGGGCGACCAGTAGACGGTCTGACCGCGTAGGTCGAGGCCGCAAGCGACGCAGTGGCCTAGCTCCGGCATCCAGCCCAACAGGCGGTTCATCCAGAGGCAGAAGTAGAGCGTCGGCAGGTAGACGTTCTCGGAACGAAGGCTCGTCAGGACAGTGACGGCCAACCGGTAGATATTGTCCTCAGGCGCCTGGTCGGGCATGGCTTCTTCGAGGACTTCAGTGACGAGCTGGAGGCCGGCCAGGCGCATGGTTTCGATCGGCGCGGTGAGCGGGGACCAGAGAATCTCGAACTGATCGAGCCGAACGAGATCCTGCCTCGGGCGCTCGGTATAGTGGGCGCGGACCTGGGTGGCGGGCTCGAGCGCGCCGCCAAAACGCTTGCGGGACTTCATGGCATGGCGCGCGACACCTTTGACCTTGCCCTGGTCACGGGTGAAGAGCGAGACCAGCAGGTCCGCCTCATGGAAGGGCCAGGTGCGGAGGACGATGGCCTCGCCGTGGTGTTGGATTTGGCGGCCGTCAGGCATAGAGACAGAGTGTAGAGGATCGAGAAAACAGATTAGCGGTTGAACTGGCGGAGGTGATGGTCGGCGTGGAGATAACCCCAGCGCATCCAGTCGGCGTGTTGCATGGAGCGGAAGAACGGGTGATCGCGGGTGTGGTTGGTGAGGGCGCAGAAGCTGTCGAGCGCAACGAGCAAGCCTGCGCGGTCCTGCTCGAAGGTCGTGCAGATCATCCCGGGGGCGTCGGGGCGGAGCAGCCGGGGAGTGGGGGTGGAATGGGGCCACTGCTTCGGAATTCTGAGGGCGGCGAATTTGAGGGCCCTGGGCGGTAACGGGCCTTTGATGAACTTTACGGGCGTGTCTTCGAGCGCGAGGATGAAAGCCTGGCGGACATGGCAGACCATCTGGTTGACGTTCATGATTCCCCATTGGGCAGCGTCGGAGGGTATGAGACTGAGGATGCGGATGCGGATCTCGGCGGCGTCCTTGGGATCGGCGAGGTTCTTCATCGGGAGGCTCCGAAGATCAGGGTACGCGAAAGCTCAAGCACGCGGCTTAAATGCTAAGCGCGCAGCTTGGGCTGCGCGCTCGCGTGAAGAATCAGTAGCGGGAGAGATTGGTTTAGCGGCCGAAGTGGGTTGCGTTCTTTTCGCGGAAGCTTTCCCACTTCTCGGGCAGGTCGTCGCTGCCGAAGATCGCGGAGACCGGGCAGACGGGAACACACGCCCCACAGTCGATGCACTCGACGGGATCGATGAAGAGCTGATCGTTGGTGTCGGCACCGTCCTCGTCAGCCTTGGGGTGGATACAATCTACCGGACAAGCGTCCACACACGCCCGATCCTTGGTGCCAATACAGGGTTCCGCGATTACATACGCCATCTCAATTTCTCCTTGATACTGCTTGAACTCAAAACTTCACGAGTAGTGTACTCATTTTAGCAATAAAGCCGGAGGGGTCCGAAGAACGATCGTAAATTTGCGGTAATCGGTTCGGACCATTCTAGGCCTATATAGTTTCGGTGGCGCGGCGGGCAGCAAATTCGGCAGGCGTGAGGATGGGCTGGAGGTTGCGGCCTGCGAACATGTCGGCAAAAAGATGTTCCATGACCGGGTGGATGACGCCGTTGGAGGCGAGGATCTCGCGGCTGTCGAGGGTAAACTTGCTTCCGTCGAAGTGTGTGATACGGCCGCCCGCTTCCTCGATGAGAAGATAGCCGGCGGACGTGTCCCAGGGATTGAGCTGGAACTCCCAGTAGCCGTCGAGACGGCCGCAGGCAATGTAGGCGAGATCGAGACCGGCGGAACCAGCGCGACGAACGCCGTGCGAACGCAACGTGAACTCCTGGTAGAAGTGGATGTTGGGGCTGTTGTGGCGTTTCTTGCTGGGAAACCCGGTGGCGATGAGCGACTCGTCGAGCGAGTGGGCGCGAGAGACGTGGATGGGCTCGCCGTTGAGCGTGGCGCCTTCGCCGAGGGCGGCTGAGAACATCTCGTCGCGGAGTGGATCGTAGATGACGCCGGCAATCATCTGGCCGTCTTCGTTGGCGGCAAGGCCAGGAGTCCGTCGCTCGCAGCCCAGGATGACGCAGAATGCGGGAAAACCGTGGGCGAAGTTAGTCGTGCCGTCGAGCGGGTCGACGTACCAGCGAAACTCGCCGTCGAGGCCTTCGCGAGTTCCCTCTTCACCGTAGATGCCGTGGTCGGGAAATGCGGCTCGGAGGCGGGCGCCGATCAGGGCTTCGCTGGCGCGGTCGGCTTCGGTGACGAGGTCGACGTCGCCTTTGTACTCGGTACGCACGCCACGATGATAGAAGTCGCGCAGCAGAGCGCCGGCCTCGCGCGCGATGGATTCCGCGGTGGGAAGAAGCTCGCCCATGCTAGGCGCCCGCGCCGTCGTCACGCCGGACAGTGCGGCGCAGACCGGCGGCGCCACCTTCTGTGATGGTGCGAATCTGCGCCTTGTAGATGAAGAGATTTGGCTTGCCTTCGCGGGTGAGGCGCAGCATCATGTCGTCGAAGTATTCGACCCAGCCGCTGACCGTCTCGCCGTCGCGCAGCTTGATGGTGACAGGAACCTGGCGGTCGCTGAGAGATTTGAGGTAGAGCGCTTCCTGCCCGGTTTCGCCGGAAGGCGGTCCTTTGTGACGCTTCTTTGTCGCCATGGATAGATTGTACGGGCTGCGATTGCTGGAAGTCTCAGGGCTGAGCAGAAGCGTAGTACGAGGTGCGATAGCGCAGAGTGCAACGCGCTGCGAGTGCCGGGTTGGTGAGTTGCAGATGGATGTGTCGGATGGGAGAGCTTGTGGTCATCGCTGTCGGGTAATAGCCAAGGGCGTACTGGGTGCGCAGGTCGTCGGACACGTGCTCGAGGGCGAGGGAAAGATCGGTCTGCTGAGCGATGCTGTAAGACTTGCCGCCGGTGTCGACTGCAAGCTGCATGAGGGCATGTTCGCCGCCGGTGTCGCGGCCGGCGTCCGCCGTGACAGGGATCAAGACGAGCGAGTACACCATCGCGCCCGAGCGCTGAGCGGCTTCGAGCGCAGAGTCGTAGGAGCCGTGATGGGTAGTGTTTTCGCCGTCGGTGATGAGGACAAGGACGCGGCGGGTATTGGGTGCCGACCCCGCGTCGGTGAGGCGCCGGCTGGCGAAGGAAACGGCATCGTAGAGCGCGGTGGCATGGCCGTGATGGATGTGACCGAGCGCGGCGTCGATGCGGCGGGGATTGTTGGTGAAGGCTGCGAGCTCAACGACATTGTCCGCGAAGGCGATGAGCGCGATGCGGGCGTGGGCGGTCGAGAGAGATTGGAGAAAGGTGCGGGCGGCGGCACGCTCGAGGTGCTGGTAGGGGGCGACGCTTTCGCTGGCATCGATGGCGAGGACGATGTCGAGTGGGGTGGTCGAAGCCTGATCGAAGAAAGCTATGCGCTGGTGGCGATCGTCTTCGGTGAGCTCGAAGTCGGCAGCGGTGAGATTGGGGACGGGTGCTCCGTGTTCGTCGGTGACGTTGAGCGCAAAGCTAAGCAGACGAGAGTTGAGTTGGAGGGTCGCGGGCTGCTGGGCCGCGAGGGTGAACGCGAAGAACAGGAGTGCGAAGGCGGAAAGGCGAAGAGCGGTCAACCAGGGAGCGAACTTCATGGCGCGAAGCCTGGTAGGTCATCGGGGAAGGGCTCGCCGTCGGCCCACGCGGCGCCGTCGGCGAATTGCTCCTTCTTCCAGATGGGGACCGTTTTCTTGAGAGTATCGATTACCCAGCGGCAGGCGTCGAAGGCGGCGCCGCGATGGGCGGAGGCGACGGCAATGAAGACGCTGGTTTCGCCGACGGTGAGGCGCCCGAGGCGATGGACAATCGCGACCTCGCGGACCGCGAAGTGCTCGATGGCCTCGGTGCGAAGGAGGTGCATCTGCTTCAGGGCCATCTCCGCGTAGGCCTCGTAGTCGAGGTGCAGAGTCCGGCGGCCGCGAGTATTGTCGCGAACGATGCCGTCGAAGACGCAGACGGCACCGTCGGCGCTGGACTTCAGGCCGCGCTCGATGGCTGCGGCGTCGATGGGCTCGTGGACGAGAGCGATCAGAGGGATGGACGGCGTGGCAGCGTCGAGGCCTCCGCTGACGGGAGGGAGGATTGCAACCTCGTCGCCGTCGTGCAGAATATAGCTGCGCGAGCTGTACTGCTGATTGATGGCAATCGCGGCGGAGTGAAGCGCGGCGGCGTCGGTGAGCCCCTCCCGACACAGAATCGCGAGAAGGTCGTCAACCGAAGCGCCGGAAGGGAGATCGCGCGAGTCGGCGCCTGCAGAAACTATCGTTTTAAGGGCGCCAAAGGCAACTAGACGCACGCGAATGAGGGTCGAACTCATCCCCTAAGGATACTTCGGGGCGAGACTTGTGTGGACAGACGTTTTATCATGCGGTGCGTGGGCTGCGGTATACTCGGCGGGCAATTGAGTCCACATTTTCGGCACACTGGAGGATCCATGATCAAAGGGTTTCGAGATTTCATCCTGCGCGGCAATGTGATGGATCTGGCGGTCGCTTTCATTATCGGCGCTGCTTTCACCGCTATCGTCACGGCCCTGACGACTAACGTCATTAACCCGCTGCTCGGTGCAGTGGTTGGCAAGCCGAGCTTCGACAACCTCATCTACACCCTGAATGGCAGCCCGGTTAAGTACGGGACGTTTCTCACTGCGATCGTCAACTTCCTCCTGATTGCGGGAGTGGTTTACTTCTTTCTCGTTATTCCCACGCAGTATCTGCTGAAGAAGTTCAATCCACCACCTCCTCCAACGACGAGGGCCTGCCCGCAGTGCCTCGGGGACATTCCCATCGCCGCGACCCGCTGCAAATTCTGCACCCAGCCGGTGTAGCGTACGGCTGGGTAGATTTCCTGCGGCCCGGGCCGGGATCATCGCGTACACTCCTAACAATTCCTTAGGAGTTTGTTCTTATGCGTCGATCGACAGCCTGGGCCATTTCGTTATTCGCCTCAATGTTCGCGTTCCAAGGTGCTGTGCATGCACAAGCGCCGGCTAGCCATGTGTTCGGCTATGAGGATTTCTCGCAGCAAGCCAAGTGGGACCATGCGTTCATGGAGATCCCGAGTGCGAAACTGGCGGGCGAAGAGCTGAAGATCCTGACGGCCGCGCCGCACTGGGCAAGCTCGCCGGAGGATCATGCGACGGCACTGTATGTGGCCGAGAAGTTTCGGGCGGCGGGTCTGCATACCGAGATCCAGCCGTTCCGCGTCTGGCTGAACAAGCCGGTGACGATTGAGATTGAGGCGTTCGATGCCAGCGGGAAGAAGCTGATGTCGGGACCGACGCCCGAGCATGTCGATCCAAAGGCGTACGGTGGCGATCCGTTTCAGGATGATCCGCGCATTCTGCCTGCGTTCAATGGCTCGTCGCCCTCTGGCAATGTGACAGGCGATGTGGTGTATGCCAACTTCGGGACGTTGGAGGATTTCAAAAAGCTGGCCTCGCTGGGCGTCAACATCAAGGGCAAGATCGTGCTGGTGCGCTATGGCGGAAATTTCCGCGGCGTGAAGGTCTATATAGCCCAGCAGTACGGCGCGGCTGGCGTGCTGATCTACTCAGACCCCGGTGATGATGGTTATGTAAAGGGCGATATGTACCCGCGCGGGCCGTACCGTCCAGAGACCGGAGTACAGCGCGGTAGCGTGCAGTTCCTTCCCCTGTATCCGGGCGATCCGGAAACGCCAGGAGTGGCATCGACGCCGGAGCTGCCGGATTCAGCGCGCAATACCGATCCGTCGAAGATGAATCAGCCGTCGATTCCATCGAACCCGATTTCCTATCACGATGCGGCGCCGATTCTCGAGGCGCTCGATGGGCCGGAATCGCCGCGAGATTGGCAGGGTGGGCTTCCCTTCACCTATCACCTCGGTGGGACGGGCGCGGTGAAGGTCCACATGCACCTGGTTCAGGATTACCAGCTGCGTACGATCTGGGACGTCGTGGGAACGATCGACGGCACCGACCCGGGCCAGAAGGAAGACTGGGTGGTCGCGGGCAATCATCGCGACGCGTGGGTGTATGGCGCGGTCGATCCAAACAGCGGCACGGCGGCAATGCTGGAGGCGGTACACGGGCTGGGCGATCTGTTGAAGCAGGGATGGAAGCCGAAGCGGCAGATCGTGATCTGCTCGTGGGACGCCGAGGAAGAAGGCCTGATGGGCTCGACCGAGTGGGCCGAGATGCATGCCAAGGAACTGGCGCATGCAGTCGCCTACTTCAATACCGACGTGGGTGTAGCGGGGCCAGACTTCGATGCCGCGGCGGTGCCTTCGCTGAAGGAGTTTGTGCGAGATGTAACGCGCCAGGTGCCGAGCCCCAAGGGGGGAACGGTGTACCAGCAGTGGCAGGCAACGCAGCAGGCGAGTCCACGGCGCAGGGGCCGCACGATGAGCGCTGATGCTCCGGCGAGCGGTGAGGTGACCATCGGAAACCTGGGATCAGGCTCGGATTTCACGCCGTTTATCCAGCACCTGGGCGTGCCCTCGACTGACATTGGTTCGGGGGGCCCGTACGGGGTGTATCACTCCGTCTTTGATAACTACAACTGGTTCGTGAAGTTTGCGGACCCGACGTTCGTCTACGAGCAACAGCAGGCGCGGGTTTTCGGCCTGGAAATTCTGCACATGGCCGACGCGGATGTGCTGCCGTATGACTATCGTCTGTATGGCAAAGACGTGGTGGGGTATGTGGCGGATGCACAAAAGCAGGCATCCGACGCGAAGTTGAAGGTCGACTTCAGAGCGGCGAGCGCTGCTGCTCAGCGCTTTGAGGCGGCCGGACAGAAGGTGTACGCCTTGCAGTCTGCGGCGATTGCCGGCACGAACGAGACAAAGCTCAACGCTGCGCTGCGTGACGCGGAGAGCGCTCTGCTCAACGATGCGGGACTGCCGCGGCGTCCATGGTACAAGCACACGATTTACGCTCCGGGCGAGTACACCGGCTATGCCGCCGTGGTGATTCCCGGAGTCAACGAAGGTATCGAGGCGGACGACGCCGCGCGTACGCAGGGGCAGTTGGATGCCCTGGCCGCGGCACTGAATCGCTCCGCGACGATCCTGGAGGACGCGGCGAAATAGACGGAAAATCGCTTATAAAGTTGCTGCGCGGCGAGTCCTACACGAAGTATGCTGGGTGCAGAGGAGCCGTATGGACGCGAGCGCGAACAAGTCGGCACGGCAACCGGGTGGTCCGCTGGTAAATGGATCTCCGACGTTGCGGCGTTGGACTGCGGCGTCAGTGGCGGTGCATGTGTGCGTACTCGGGGCGCTCCTATATGTGCGATCGCCGCAACTCGCTCCTGTGGAGCGGCCGGGCGATGCTGCCGGACATCTGCTGTCGCTGACCTATGCGCCAGGTATGAGCGCGCCGGCGACGGAGTTGCAGTCGCAGAAGGCTCCGCCGCGGCAACCAGTTTCCTCTCCGAGCGTGCCTGCTCCGACGCCCGCGCAGCCTGAAGTTGCTGCTGCACCTACGGCGGCAACATCCAGCACGAACGCATCGTCCGGCGTGGACGCGTTAGGCGATGGCGATACGACGGTGGCGCTGGTAGTGGCGCATCCTTCGCCGAAGCCAGACCTGTCGCAGCTGCCTTCGGGCACGAGCGGCGATGTGATTGTGGATGTGGTGATCGACAAGGATGGCAGGATCGCGAAATATACGATGATGCGCGGCCTTGGACACGGCGTCGACCAGACCGTGCTGGCGACCATTCAGCAGTGGACGTTTCAGCCGGCAACACGCAATGGCGTTCCGGTCGCGAGCGAGCAGGAGCTTCTGTTCCATTACGTACGCGGCTAAGGTTTCCGAGCAAGCAAAAGGGTGAGGCCCAGGCCTCACCCTTTTGCTTGCTTGCGGCGATTAGCTGCGGAGTGCCATCTGTTCGGTGACGATCTGCGTGAGGTCCGGCTTCTTGAGGCCGTGAACCTCTTCGTTGAACTTGTCGACCTTGCTGGACCAGTTCATGGAGCAGAACTTCGGGCCGCACATGGAGCAGAAGGCCGACTCCTTGTAGTAGTCGTCAGGCAGAGTTTCATCGTGCATGCTGCGTGCCGTTTCAGGGTCGAGCGAGAGCGCGAACTGCTTGTCCCAATCGAAGGTGTAGCGTGCGTGCGAAATGGCGTCGTCGCGATCCCGAGCCCCCGGCCGATGCCGAGCAATATCAGCAGCGTGGGCGGCGATCTTGTAAGCGATGATGCCGTCCTTGACGTCCTTCTCGTTGGGCAGGCCGAGATGCTCCTTGGGCGTGACATAGCAGAGCATCGCCGCGCCGTGCCAGCCGATCATCGCTGCACCAATCGCAGAGGTAATGTGGTCGTAGCCAGGAGCGATGTCGGTGACCAACGGGCCTAGCACGTAGAACGGAGCGCCGTCGCAGAGCTCGACTTCCTTGTCAACCTGCTCCTTAATCTTGTCCATGGGCACGTGGCCGGGGCCTTCGATCATCACCTGCACATCGTCTTTCCAAGCTTGGCGGGTGAGCTCGCCGAGGGTCTTGAGCTCGGCAAACTGAGCCTCGTCGCTGGCGTCCGCAACGGAGCCGGGACGGAGACCGTCGCCCAGCGAGTAGCTAACGTCATACTTGGCCATCAGCTTGGTGATCCGGTCAAAGTTTTCGTAGAGGAAATTCTGCTTGTGGTTCGCGGTCATCCACTGGGCAAGGATGGCGCCCCCACGGCTGACAATGCCGGTGATGCGCTTCGAGACTAGCGGGACGTACTGAATGAGCACACCAGCGTGGATGGTGAAGTAGTCGACACCCTGCTGCGCCTGCTCCTCGATGACCTCGAGATAGACATCGATATTGAGGTCTTCGACGCGCTTCACGCGTGCCAGCGCCTCGTACAACGGCACCGTGCCGATGGGCACAGGCGAGTGGCGGAGAATTGCTTCCCTGATGGTCGGGATGTCGCCGCCCGTAGAGAGGTCCATGACGGTGTCGGCGCCAAAGTGCACGGCGGTGTGAAGCTTGCGCAGCTCTTCGTCGATGTTGGACGACAGCGCGGAGTTGCCGATATTGGCGTTGATCTTGCAGAGCGATTCCACGCCAATCGCCATGGGTTCAAGCTCAGGGTGGTTGATGTTCGCCGGGATGATCATCGTTCCCTTGGCAATTTCAGATCGGATGAGCTCCGGCGACAGGTTCTCTTTGTGCGCGACGAAGGCCATCTCTTCGGTGATCTTGCCAAGGCGGGCGAAGTGCATCTGGCTCATATTCCAGTCGCCGGTGCACGCCGCCTCTTCCTTACGCTTGACGATCCAGTCCGCGCGGGGGGTGGGGACGCTGTAGTCGCTGTTCGAATGGCCGTTGCCGTTGGAATGTCCGTTACCGTTGGTGCTCATCGTATGTGTCTCCCGCTGGGGGGGCGCGAATCGAATCTCACCGCGCACGCATCCCACACTTATCGGTCGAGTATACGCCGGGCTTGGTAGAGTGATCTGTGTGAATGAACTCATCAAATCTTCCTTTATTTCAAAACCCCTTCCCCTCGGATTTCGCTGGTCGGCGGTGCGTGCGGGCATCAAAACCAGCGGCAAGCCGGACCTTGCGCTAGCCGCTTGCGACACGCCCGCCGAGGCGGGCGTAATGTACACGAGCAACCAGGTTGTGGCGGCTCCCATTACGGTGGGACGCAGGCATCTGGCGGCTACCGGCGGCAAGGTAAGGGCCGTGATCGCTAATGCCGGCAACGCCAACTGCGCGACGGGGGAGCCAGGGATCGAGGCCTGCCACAAGAGCTGCGTAGCCGTGGCCGACGCCTTTGGGTGTGTATTCGACGAGATTTTTCCGTCGTCGACGGGGATCATTGGCGTACCGCTGCCGGTGGAAAAACTCATGGCTGCGGTGCCCATCGCAAAGGCGGCGCTGGGCAGCCAGGCGGAGAGCGCGGAAGCGTTCGCGACAGCGATTTTGACCACCGACACCAAGCTGAAGGTCGCGCAGGAGAGCTTCACGATAGACGGTAAGTCAGTGAACCTGTTTGGCTGCGCGAAGGGTGCGGGAATGATTGGGCCGCAACTGGTGCCTCATGCCACGATGCTGGTCTATCTCTTCACCGATCTGGGCGCGTGCTCGGAGCACCTGACGGCGATGCTGTCGGCGGCGGTGAAGACAAGCTTCGATTGCATTTCGATCGACGGCGATATGTCGACCAATGACACGGTACTGCTATTGGCTAGCGGCAAGAGTGGCGTCGCAGCGGAGGGCGATGCGGTGCCGGCGTTTGAGGCCGCGCTGCAGCGAGTTTGCGACGCGCTGGCGTACAAGATCGTCGACGACGGAGAGGGTGTGACGCACGTGGTCACTCTGGACATCTCTGGGGCGGCAAGCAACGACGATGCGACGGCGATTGCCAAGACGATTGCGACTTCCCCGCTGTGCAAAACGGCGTGGTCGAGCGCCGATCCCAACTGGGGACGCTTGCTGGCGGCCGCCGGACGCGCCGGCGTAGCGTTTGATCCGGCGCAGGTGCAGATCGCAATTGGCGGGCTGCCAGTGTTTGAGTATGGCGTGCGTGCCGAGGGATTTAATGAAGCCGCGACGCATGCGGCGATGGGCGAGCGCGCATACACGATCGCCATCCAGATGGGCCGCGGGCCAGGCCGCGCGCACTTCGTTACCTGCGACCTCACGCACGAGTACGTGTCGATCAATGCAGATTATTCGACGTAAAAACAACCGTGCCGAAGGTTCGCGCGACGCAATTGGGCCAAAATTTGGCCGAAACACAGGCATGACGCTGGGCACAGAAGGGTCCGGCAAATTATTGTAGAAGTGGAGACTTTTCGGCGGCCGCCCGGTCTCTCAGGGAGAGTAGCGATGGCAACTCAGGTGGACGAAGTAACCAAGCACGATTTGTCGGCCGAGGTGGCCGAGTGGATTGAGGCGTTTGACGATGTCGTCGCGCATGACTGGGAACAGGGCGCGGCGGTGCTGTCGGCGCTGCGGACGCGGGCGCGCGAAGCAGGCGTGCCGGCGACAGGCACGATCACGACGCCGTTCTGCAACACAATCCCCAAGTACGACGAAGTTCACTACCCCGGCGACCGCAAGCTGGAACGCCGTGTGGAGGCGCTGATTCGCTGGAATGCGATGGCGATGGTGCATCGGCAGAATAAGAAGGACGCCGGCATTGGCGGACACATTTCGACCTACTCGTCGCTCGCGACTTTGCTGGAAGTTGGGTTCAATCACTTTTTCCACGCGAAGTATCCGAGCGCGAAGGGCGAGCAGCCGGGCGATTTTATCTACTTCCAGGGACACGCGTCGCCGGGTGTGTATGCACGCGCCTATCTCGAGGGCCGCTTCGACGATGCGCGGCTCAAGAACTTCCGCCATGAGTTGCGCGGCGAGCCGGGACTCTCGAGCTATCCGCATCCCTGGCTGATGAAAGACTTCTGGCAGTTCCCGACGGTGTCCATGGGCATTGGGCCACTCAACGCCATCTACCAGGCGCGGTTTATGAAGTACCTGGAGAACCGCGGGCTGGTCGAGAAGACCGACCGCAAGGTCTGGGCGTTTGTGGGTGACGGCGAGACGGATGAAGTCGATTCGTTGGGCGCGATCTCGCTGGGTTCGCGCGAGCATCTCGACAACTTGATTTTTGTCGTCAACTGCAATCTGCAGCGACTCGACGGTCCCGTGCGCGGCAACAAGCGCATCATCGACGAGCTGGAAAGCACGTTCCTCGGCGCCGGATGGAATGTGATCAAGGTGATCTGGGGCGCGGACTGGGACGAGCTGTTCGCGCGCGACCACCAGGGATTGCTGTTGAAGCGCATGGAAGAGTGCGTCGACGGCGACTTCCAGGCGTACAAGGCGAAGGGCGGCGCGTATCTGCGCGAGCATTTCTTCGGCAAGTATCCTGAGCTGCTGGAGCTGGTGAAGGACTATACCGACGACCAGCTGATCCGGCTGCATCGCGGTGGTCACGATCCAGCAAAAATCTACAACGCCTACAAGCGGGCTCTGGAACACAAGGGCGGACCGACGGTAATTCTTGCAATGACAGTGAAGGGCTATGGTCTGGGCTCGGCGCAGGCGCGCAATGCAACGCACTCGGAGAAGAAGCTGAGTGATGAATCGCTTGTGCTGTTTGTGGAGACGTTCGACATCCCGCTGCCGGCTAGCGCGGTGAAGGATGCCGCGTTTTATCGGCCAGAGCCGGACGATCCTGCCATTCAGTACATGCAGGCGAGGCGGCAGGAGCTGGGCGGCTATCTGCCGGTGCGCGAGGTGCCGGAATCAACCTTCGTGGCCCCAAAGATCGAGTTCTTCAAGGAGTGGCTGGATGGCTCGCGCGGCCGTTCGGTTTCAACGACGCTGGGTTTCGTCGGCATGCTGCGTGGCCTCCTGAAGGAACCTAAGATCGGCAAACTGATTGTGCCGATTGTCCCGGACGAGGGGCGCACCTTTGGTCTGGAATCTGTAATCAAGCAAGTTGGCATCTACGCGCACGAGGGACAAAAGTACACGCCCCACGATTCAGACATGCTGCTCAGCTATCGCGAGGAAAAGGGCGGCCAGATTCTCGAGGAAGGCATCACCGAAGCTGGCGCGATGGCCAGCTTTACCGCGGCAGGAACGTCGTATGCGAACTATCACATCCCAATGGTGCCGTTCTACATGTACTACTCGATGTTTGGATTTCAGCGCATCGGGGACATGGCATGGGCGTTCGCAGATTCGCGTGGCAAGGGCTTCCTTATGGGCGGAACTGCAGGGCGAACGACGATGCTCGGCGAAGGATTACAGCATCAAGACGGGCACTCGCCGATCCTGTCCGGAACGATTCCGACGTGCATCACCTATGACCCCGCGTACGTGTATGAGATGGCCGTGATCATCCAGGACGGTCTGCGCCGGATGTATGAAAACGGCGAAGATGCCTTCTACTACATCACCATGTACAACGAGGATTACGCGATGCCCGCCATCCCTGAAGGCGATGGCGTCCGCGAAGGCATTCTGCGCGGGATCTACAAGTTCAAGGCGACGGAGAATGGGCCCGCCAAAGCGCAGTTATTTGGCAGCGGACCAATCCTGAACGAGGTTCTGCGGGCGCAGCAGATTCTTGCGGAAAAGTACAACGTCGCCGCGGATGTGTGGAGTGTGACCAGCTACAACGAGTTGCGACGCGATTGCCTGAGTGCGGAACGATGGAACCGCCTGCACCCTGCGGAAAAGGAGCGCACGCCGTTCGTGGTGGAGGCGCTCGCCGGCGCGGCCGGCCCGATCATCGCGGCGAGCGATTACATGAAGTCGCTCCCCGATTCGCTCGCCCCGTGGCTGGGAGCGCGGCTGGTTTCGCTGGGCACAGATGGCTTTGGCCGCTCGGATAATCGCGAACACCTGCGCAGGCACTTCGAGGTCGATGCCGAGTCAATCGTCGCGGCTACGCTCTCCAAGCTGGCACGTGAAGGAGTGGTGAAGCCCAAGGTTGCGGAGAAGGCTTTTGAGGAGCTCGGACTGTCGATAGAAGGGCCTGGCGCGTTCAGGGCATAGGCAGGCGCCGTCCACGCGTAAGCATCGCACCTTCAGGAATCGAACCAACACTGTCATCTACCGTTACTGCGCGCACGAGGTCCCTAGGTTTGTCTGAAAATCCGCTTCTTCCCCATAGCAAGCTCCGCGAACTGCATGCCCTCATGCTGCGTTGCCGAAGTTTGGAGCAGAAACAAACGTCCCGCACAACCGTAAGGGAGGGCCTGCTCGCGGCAACGTTGATCCATCTGCTTCCGGGAGATCTGCTGAGTGCAGGTCATGGCGACAGGGTGGTTGAAAAGCTGGCTCCCGAGGGCAAGCATCAGCAGCCGGCCGGAACCCTTCTTGGCGGAGAGTCTCTCGGCGCGCGGCTACCGATTTGCACAGCGGCCGCGCGGGGATTGCAGGCGGCCGGTGCCGAGGGCGTGCTGCTGGCGTTCGCCGGCGCGGGCGGTCCGGAGCGGGGGTGGATGGAAGCGCTGGAGTGGTCGCAGACGTCTCAATTGCCGTTGGTCCTGGCATGTTCCGATGCAACCAATGGTGCAGCGTCGAGCTCGCGAAAGGGCGCGGAACCGGCCATCGACTTCTCCAGCATGAGCCGTTTCGCCAGGCGGCATCACCTGCCCGTTCTGACCGTGGATGGCGAGGATGCCGTGGCCGTCTACCGGGTGATGCAGGAGTCGGTTTTGCGAGCGCGCCAGGGCGGTGGTCCATCGGTGTTGTGGGCGGTGATGACTCCCAGTCGAGCTATCGCGACGATGCCTCGTTCCAGTCAACCGATCGCGCGTCTACGCAGCTATCTCGCGGCTCGAAAGATTCCGTTAAAGCCATAGAGTTTGCTCTAACGTTACTCGTCAGGTTACTCAGAGGGTTGCGGTCAAGGAAATCCGAGGTCATGGCACCTTTTTGAGCGGATGAACTTTCTAGAGCCTCGGATTGTTCCCAAGGGCCAAACCAGCCTACTAGCCAGTACACTCAAAGCATGTTCTTTCCCAGACCCCATGGGCACGCGGCCAGCTTGCTCCGGCTAAGCGCAACAGCGTTTCTTCTCTTGCTGATTTTTCAGGCTGCGGATGCAAAGGCACAGGAGTTACCGACTCCTTCCGACGTGCCTCCTTCTTCTCAACCCACAGTGCCGGGAGCCGTATCGACTCAGAACAGCACGCCGCCTGCGTTGCCGGCCGCCGTGCAGGTCCCCCAGGCCGTGCGGCCTGCATTGCCGCCATACGCTCCCGACGGGTTGGGAGAGCGCCACGATGCCCTTGGTTCTGCCTATATTCCGGTCGACAGCATTGTGTACACGATGGCGCTGCGGCTCTATTCCATGGGCTATCTGGACACAGCATTCATCAACATGCGGCCTTGGACGCGCCGCAGCCTGCTGCACATGCTGGAGCAATCCTCGCCAGCCATCATTGCCAGCGGGAACGACCAGGCGATCGATCTGCTCTCGAAGCTGGACCACTATCTCGCCGCCGAAGGCGCAGAGGATGCGACGATGGAGGTGCACTTCGATCGCGGTTTCGTCTATGGTGGCCAAGAGTTTTATACGCGCATGATGGGCATCAGCGGGCAGACGCTGCGGGACAGCTACCACCTTGGGCAGACCATCGCACAAGACTACGGTCGCCCCTACGAGCCAGGATTCAATAACATTTCGGGCGTCGCCGTGCTGGGTGAATACGGTCGGTTTTCTCTCTACGTGCGCGGAGAGTATCAATATGCCCCAGCTTCGTATGGCTACTCCCTCAACACCACCGGAACGTGCGGCTCTCCTATCGGCCTCGTGGAAGTGTTATCCGCCATCGACGAAGTCCAGTATTGCAGTCCGTATAACGCAAACCAAGCCACCATCCCTTCCGGCCCGATCGCTACGGTAAGCGCCTTCCGCCTGCAGGAGGCAACGCTATCGTTCCATGTATGGGGCAACGAAATCTCGGGCGGTAAGTCCGACTCGTGGGACGGCCCGGGCGTGGGAAGCGCGATGAATTGGAGCAACAATGCGGAGAATATTTATGCTTTCCGCATTAATCGCGTGGAACCGCTGTACATTCCCTGGGTGTCGAAGGTGATGGGGCCGCTGCGCTATGACTTCTTCGTGGGATCGGTTCAGGGCCACACATCTCCAAACGCACCATGGCTGCACTCGGAGATGTTCAGCTTTGCGCCAACGAAGAACTTTCAGTTTGCCTTCTCGCGCACGATCATCTGGGGTGGACATGGGCATGGATGCCTGGAACCCGATGGCAGCATCTACCCCTGCAACCAGCCGATTACGCTCCACACATTCTTCAATAGCTTCTTCTCCTTCAACGATACGACCGGCGCGGAGAAATATTCGGTTAACGATCCGGGCGCGCGCTACAGCGATTTCAGCTTCTCCTACCGACTGCCGTTCGTGCACCATCACTTGCTGCTGTATCTCGATTCGATCTCTCACGACGACGTATCGCCAATCAGCGCGCCGCGCCGCGCGGCTTACCGGCCGGGAATCTTTGTCTCCCAGTTCCCCGGCATCCCGAAGCTTGATCTCAGGGTTGAAGCGGCAAACACTGATTGCTCGACCACAGCATGCAGTGGTGGCACCCTCAACTACTGGGAGGCGGTCCAGAAGCAGGGCTATACGAACAAGGGCTTCATTATGGGCGATTGGATCGGCCGCGAAGCGTTGGGCGGGCAGGCCTGGCTTACCTATAATCTCTCCGGAAATGAGTGGGTGCAGGTTGAGTACATGAAGAAGAGAACCCACAACGACTTCATTCCGGGGGGAGTGACGCAGAATCAGTACAAGATTGACGTCGTAAAGCGGCTCCGACCGGATGTCGAGCTGGATGCGTGGGTGCAACTGGAACGCTGGAAGGCACCCATCTACATTGAGAAAGTGAACAACGGTGCAAACTTCGACAACGTGGTCGCCGTTCAGTTGACCTGGTACCCGAAGCTCCGCACGGACCCGAAGAATCAAACGCCCGGCACAGAGCCGTAACGCGCGGCTCATTTGGATAGCTGAAGAAAACGCCCGCTAGACGCGGGCGTTTTCAATTTCGATGCAGGCGGTGAAGTACTCCATGGAACGCTGGAGGCCCTCGCGCAGCGTAACCTTTGGCGACCATCCAAGCAGATCGCGCGCGCGTGTAATGTCCGGCCGACGACGCATGGGATCGTCCTCGGGAAGTGGCTTGAAGATGATTTCGCTCCGTGATCCGGCGACGGCCTGCACTTCGTGAGCGCACTCGAGGATGGTAAATTCCTCGGGATTCCCAATGTTCACAGGATTGTGCTCCTTGCTCTTCGCCAACAACAGAATCCCATCGATCAGATCGGAGCAGAAGCAGAAGCTGCGAGTCTGCGAGCCATCTCCGTAAATCGTTAGCGGCTCTCTCCGCAAGGCCTGCATCATGAGATTTGAGATGAGGCGGCCATCGCGGGGCTGCAGGCGAGGTCCATAGGTATTGAATATCCGCACCAGGTGAGTATTCACGCCGTGATAGCGCTGGTAGGCCGCGACCGCCGCTTCCGAGAAGCGCTTGGCTTCGTCATAGACCGATCGCGGTCCAATGGGATTTACATTGCCCCAATAGGTCTCCACCTGTGGATGCACCAACGGATCTCCGTAGCATTCAGAGGTGGAGGCATGCAGGTAACCGGCACCATGTTTCTTCGCAATCTCGAGAGTGTTGAGGGTCCCTGCTGAGCCGACCAGGAGCGTTTCGATACCAAGGCGCATATAGTCGATTGGGCTTGCCGGGGAGGCGAAGTTGAACACGTAGTCAACCTTGCCGATATCGAATGGCTGGGTAATATCTCTCTGCTCAAAGATGAAGCGCGGCTCGCTCTTCAAATGAGCGAGGTTTTCAAGATTGCCGGTCGACAGATTATCCACCCCGACAACCTGATGGCCTTTTGCCAGGAGAGCATCGCACAAATGTGATCCGAGAAATCCTGCGGCTCCGGTAACAAGAACCAGACGTTCAGCCATCAACCATCCACCTTTCTTCATGCAGCCTACGACAGAAAAATAACCATCCGGAGGATCAGACAGCCAGCCGCGCGGCTTCGCGCAAAGGGGTTGCAGAGGGTCTTCCGATACTTAGGTACGTGAAGCCATTTTCGATCATGTGTTGTGGATCGTACAGATTTCTGCCATCAACAATAATTGGATACCGCATAAGCGAATGAAGTTGCACAAGGTCCAGGCGTGCAAACTCCTGCCAGTCTGTGAGGATCAGCAGGGCGTCAGCGTCTGCCGCTGCCTCATAGACCCCACTCGCATACTGCATCTGGTTGGAGCGCGGTATCTTTGATTCAGCCCGCGCCATTGCCGCTGGATCGTAGGCCACGACCGTACAACCCTCGGCCAGCAACATCTCTACGAGATCAATCGCGGGCGATTCACGGATGTCATCGGTGTCGCCTTTAAAGGCTAATCCGAGCACGGCGAGCCTCTTGCCCCGTAGCGTCCACAGGGCTGAGCGAACTTTACTCAAGAACCGCTTCTTCTGATTGCTATTGATCTTCTCGACTTCGCTCAACAGGTTGAAATCGACACCCATCTGCTTCGCCACCGAGCGGAAGGCAGCAATATCTTTGGGGAAACAGGAACCGCCGTAGCCGATGCCGGGACGCAGAAACTTTGGACCAATCCGCGAGTCAAGTCCCATACCACGGGCTACCTGCTCCACATTAGCGTCGGCGGCTTCGCAGAGGTTTGAGACTGCATTGATAAACGAAATCTTCAGCGCAAGGAAGGCATTCGACGCGTGCTTGATAATCTCCGCACTCTTGGTCGAAGTCTGCAGGAGGGTCGGGAGATTCTCAGCCGAGCAGGATCCGGGAATGGCATTCGGCCGGCGATAGTATTCGCCTTGAGTCAAGGGCAAATAAATTTCACTGAGGAGTTCGGAAGCTCGTTCGCTATCGGCTCCAACCACGATCCGATCGGGATGCAGAAAGTCCTCCACTGCCGTACCCTCTCGCAAAAACTCCGGATTGGAGACGATGTCGAACGCATCCCGGGGAACTCCATTGCGTTCGATCACTCGACGAATCCACTCGTTGGTATAGACCGGGACGGTGCTCTTTTCGATGATGACCTTGTACCCGTTGATGGAGCGGGCGATCTCACTGGCCACCGCCTCCACATACGACAAGTCCGCATCCCCGGTCTCCGACTGGGGCGTTCCCACCGCGACAAATATCGCCTGGCAGGTACGCGTCGCCTCACCGAGATCGGTCATGAACCGCACCCGGGTGTTGCGATATCGCTCCAGAAGTTCAGGCAGGTGGTTCTCGTGGATGAGCGTGTCGCCACCCTGGAGCGCGGCTACCTTGCTTTCGTCATTGTCCACGCAGATAACGGAATGACCCATCTCCGCGAAACACACTGCGGCGACCAACCCGACATACCCTGAGCCCACGACCGCAATTTGAACCGGTTCAGCCATCAATAAGTCTCTCTTAGAAAAGATGCAGGAACGAAGGTGTCTGTACCTTCATTATCGCAGAGTGGCGCTCCCCGGTCCGATGCGGTAACCGTTAGGTCGTTTGGGACCTCACCGAGGGCCAACGCACAGGTTTGCCGAAGGGCCTTGTTCGCGTAGACTAGAAATTGAATGAGCCCCGTACCATTTGAGAATTCGCCGGCAGACGCTGAGGTCCCCGCTGCCTCTTCAGGAGCCCAGCAAAACGCCACCGACGCAACCTTATCGGAAGCCTGGGTCACAATCCGTTCCCGCAAGAAGCTGATTATTGCGGTGGCCGCCCTTGGCGCGATTTATGGCTACTATCAGGGCGCAACGCAGCCGCGTCTCTACACCGCTGGCGGCACGATTGAAATTCGCAGCGGCTCGTCGAATGAGTATCGAATTGGCAATTCCTCGTCGGGAGGAGACTCACGGCTTCCCACAGAAGTCGCGATCCTGAAAAGTAACTCGCTGCTGCTGTCGGTCGCGCGGGACCGCAACCTGGCCAATGATCCGGCATTTATGGGGCCGAGCCCCCGCTATCAGAACGTTGACGATCCGGTGATCCGGCAACGTGTCGTCGGGGCACTTCAACGAGATATCAACGTCGGCGTCGTTCCCAAGACCGATCTTGTCAGCATCACCTGCACGACGGGTAAGGCCCAACTCTCGGCCGACATCGTTAATCAGCTGGTGCAGGACTACATCGCGCATAGCTTTCAATCCCGGGCAGACGCGACCAAGCGGGTGGCAACGTTCTTTTCATCGCAACTCGATGATCTGAAGCAGCAGGTGGAGACGTCCCAGGGAGAGATGCTGGAGCTGCAGAAGAAGCTCGGCGTGCTTGGGTTCGATCCGAAAGATAACCAGATCACAGCCACGTTGGATGAATTGAACAGGGCAGCCGGGTCTGCGGAGCTTGCACGCATCAATGCGGAGTCGCATTACCAGATACTCGCGAGCATGGATCCCAGCATCCTGGATCAAGCGGGGAATGCCTACACTCCGAGCAATGTAACCTCTCTGCGCGGTCAACTGAATGCCCTACATACACGTTTGGCCGACCAGGAAACAACTCAAGGACCCAATCATCCAGACGTTAAGGCGATCCAGAATCAGATAGCAGAGCTGAATCGAGAGATTGTCGTTGAAGAAAAGCGCATCCTGAGCGAGGCAGAGCAGACCTACCTTGCGTCCAAAGCCCAGGAAACGCAGACCAACGCTGCACTGGATGCAGAGAAGGCTACAGCGTATAAGCTGCGCGATGACCTGCTCCAATACACCTTGCGCGAACGTGAGTTCGAAGCGAATCGAACGCTCTACGATGGCCTGGAGCAGAGACTGCGCACTGCCGGTGTGGAAGCTGGGCTTGAATCTACGGAAATCGAGCCTATTGATTTTGCATATGCTCCCTTGGGTCCAACGCTCAGACCACGTACCGGCATCGTGGTCATCGACACCTTTGTGATGCTGATCTTCGGTCTCATCCTGGCCTTCCTGCTCGAGAGCCTGGATACCGGCCTGCGTAGCGTCGCAGAGATTGAATCCGTCTCCGGGCTGCCTTCCCTGGCCCTCATTCCTCGAGCGCGCAGAAGTGTGTCCGACGAAACTTCCCTGTCGACTGCTATGCGCAACCTGGGAACGCTCTCGAGTCCGAAGTCCCAGTTCTCCGAAGCGTTCCGCGCTCTGCGTACCTCACTGTTGTTATCGGTTGCTGGAGGTGAACCCCAGGTTATTCTGCTCACCAGCGCCACGCCGTCCGAAGGTAAGACGACGGTATCCATCAATCTGGCGTGCGTGTTGGCGCAACGTAACGTGCGCGTGTTAATCATCGATGCGGATCTTCGCCGGCCAACGGTGCATCATCGTTTCGGGCTCAATGGAAAGATCGGACTCACGTCGGTCTTAACGGGCAGTGTCACCCTTGAAGAAGCGATCCAAACCATACCGGAGATCCCGCAGCTGGATGTTCTGGTGAGCGGCCCGGTTCCACCATTCCCGACGGAGATGCTCAGTTCCGAGACCATGCGCCAGCTGCTCGAAAAGTGCAAGGGAATGTATACCCACATCGTGATGGACTCGCCCCCGTTGCTGTCGGTGACAGACAGTGTGGTGCTCGCACGCGACGCGGACGCCGTCGTGATGATTGTGCGGCACGGCAAGTCCAGCAAGCATGCCATGCGCCGCGCCCGCGACCTTCTCGTCCGTTCGGGCGCACCGGTCACCGGCATTGTGCTCAACGCAGTCGACCTGAACAGCCCTGAGTATTATGCCTACTACGGCTACTACGGCTACACCGGATATGCAGCTGCTGGTGTTGACAGCGCTGGCTGGGAGTCGAAGAACGATAGCAAGGATTCGGGGTCGAAGCGAGGCGACAGGGGCGATTCCAAAAAGGGGGACAGCGAATGATACGCTTGAGTCGTCATCATCCCGGCGTTCGCTTGGACCGCGGGTACCGCCTTGCCGGTCTGTGTGTTGCGGCCTGCATTTTTTTCTTAATGGGTGCTGCTGAAGCCCGGGCACAATTCAGCGGCCCAGCCACTTCGAGTACCGCTGGCTATAACCAGGAGCTGACCGCGACGACGGATCGAGCAATCCTCTATCCCGGAGAGCGAGATATCGTCTTGACGATTGGCGATGATATCTCCATTCGCCTGTTTTCCGATTCAAAATACACGGCGGAAGTCCGCATCAATAACGACGGTACCGTGCTGCTCCCCTTGATCGGGATTGTTCACCTCGAGGGATTGTCCGTGACGCAGGCAGAGAACCTGATCGCGGAAAAACTCGAGAGCGCTGGGATGTATCGCGATCCTCAGGTGACCCTTCAGATCACAGAGGGCCCGAACGCGGTCGTCACGGTGATTGGCGAGATTCACGCTGTCGTTCCGATATTGGGTACGCGTCATCTGCTCGATGTCCTCTCCACCGCGGGCGGCTTGCCCCCAACCGCAAGCCACGTCATTACGATCAATCGTCCTGGCGTTGCCAAGCCCATTGTGGTCGATCTTGGAACCGATCCCATGCTTAGCTCCATGGGCAACATTCCTGTCTTTCCCGGTGACACAATCGTTGTCTCGAGAATTGGAATTGTTTACATGCTCGGGTCCTTTTCCAGTCAGCTCGGAACGATTCCCCTTAATGCCTACACCCCGCTAACGCTTACCGAAGCGACCGCCCTCGCAGGTGGCTTCAAATGGGAAGGGAGGTTCACTGACCTCCGTATCATCCGCACGGTTGGCGATCATCGGACGGTAGCGGTCTACGACATCAAGAAGGTTCTGAATGGAAAGGTCCCGGACCCAATTCTGCAGCCAAACGACATTGTGTATCTTCCGCCCGTTCCACTTAAGCAGTTCCTCACGTCTGGTGGTTTAGGGACGACGCTGGGACTTGTCAGCCTGGCGCTTGCCTTGCGCTAACAGGGAGTACCCGCCTCATGACGGCTTCCTTCGATCCGTTAAGCAGTGGGACCGAGATCCGCAAGGTGCGCCTCGCTTACCTTGTAAGCCATCCAATTCAATATCAGGCCCCCTTGTTGCGACGCATCGCTCTTGAGCCCGAGATCGACCTTACCGTCCTGTTTGGCTCAGACTTCTCCGTGCGCGGGTATAAGGATCGCGGCTTCGGCGTCGAAGTTGCGTGGGACACTCCTCTGCTGGACGGCTATCGCTCTGAGTTTCTGCGCCCTTTCCGCGATACTGGAGAGGTTTCACCAACCACCCCCATCAGCCGCGGCATCTATCGCCGCCTGCAACAGCGTGACGGCAGCCCTGCCTTCGATGCCCTATGGGTGCACGGCTATGCCAGCGTCAACTCACTGCAAGCCATCCTTGCCGCCAATGCGCTGGGCATCCCGGTCCTCCTGCGCGCAGAATCATGGCTGGCTGACCGTGTGCGCAGCCCGTGGAAACTGGCACTCAAGAAGACATTCTTCCGGCTGCTCGGTAAAGGAATCGCCGCGGTACTTCCCATCGGAACGGTAAACGCCGAGTATTGGACCCATTACTTTGGCACCAGCGTTCCCCAGTTCCTGATGCCCTATGCGGTGGACAATAAATATTTCGCCGACTTGGCGACGGCGGCAGCCAATCGCGAGCAGGAACTGCGCGCGGAACTCGGGCTCTCCACTGAACGACCGGTGATTTTGTTTGCCTCCAAGCTCCAACAGCGCAAACATACCGATCATCTCCTGGAGGCCTACAGCCGCTTCATAGCAGACAAGACGCTGCAGGCGAGACCCTACCTCGTTGTCGTGGGCGACGGAGAACAGCGTGCCCATCTGGAGGCGCAGGCGCAGCAGCTAAGGCTCGAAGACGTGCGCTTTGCCGGGTTTCGCAATCAATCAGAGCTGCCCCGCTTCTTTCAGCTTGCCGATGTCTTCGTCCTGCCATCCCGGCACGAGCCGTGGGGGCTGATTGTGAATGAAGCCATGGCATCGGGATGCCCCGTCATCGTGTCCACAGACGTAGGCTGCCACGCAGATTTGATCACGGACGGGGTGGAGGGCTGCGTCTTCCCTGTCGGCGATATCCGCGCACTCACCCAGGCGCTCTGCCGAGTCTTTTCCTCTCCAGAAACTCCTGCGAGGATGGGTGAGGCCGCACAAAGGCGCATCAGCGCCTGGACGTATGAAGAAGATGTACAAGGTCTGCGACGGGCTTTGGATGCGACAACAAGAATGACAAAGGACTGGTAATCTTAGGTTTGTTCGCTTGCTCGTTGAGAAGCAAGTTGAATCTCTTTCACGCTATCCATGAGAATTCTGCACATCGTCGGTTCCATCAATCCTGCGGCCGGTGGTCCAACCGAAGCGATTCGAATGATCATTCGTTATCGTCCGCCCGGCTACGAGGCGGAAGTGACCACCTTAGACAGCCCGGACGCTCCGTTTCTTGGGGACTTTCCGTTCGAGGTGCATGCCCTCGGCAATCGGAGAAAATCCTGGTATTCCCCCAAACTAATTCCGTGGCTGATCAAGAATCGCGATCGCTTCGATGGCATCATCGTGCATGGACTTTGGGAGTTCACCGGCCTGGCAACTCTGTTGGCGGTTGCCGGACACAAGCCTTTCTTGGTCTTCACGCACGGCATGCTCGATCCATACTTCAAGCGCCGCTATCCGCTCAAGCACGTGAAAAAGTGGATTTACTGGATACTGGCGCAGTATTGGGTTCTTCGCGCTGCCTCAAGGGTGATGTTCACCACGGAGCTGGAACGCGATCTCGCTACCAAAACCTTCTGGCTTTGGCATTGGAATCCCATGGTCGTGTCCTACGGCGCCGACCCGCAGATGCCCGACATCGACGAGCTCGTACCCGCATTCTATGAGCGCTGCCCAGAGCTGAATGTTGATAATTCCGGCCGCAGTTACTTACTTTTCCTGTCACGCATCCACCCCAAGAAGGGATGCGACCTGCTCCTCCAGGCCTTTGCAACCGTCGCTCCGGCTCATCCCGAGCTGCATCTGATCATGGCCGGCCCCGATGCAACGGGGATGCGAAAGGATCTGGAGCACATTGTCGAGCAAGCAGGTCTCGCTCATCGCGTCCATTGGCCCGGCATGCTCAAAGGCGACGCGAAGTGGGGCGCCTTCGCGGTCAGCGACGCCTTTGTCCTGCCTTCCCACCAGGAAAACTTCGGAATCGCGGTCGCCGAGGCACTGGCCTGCGGCCGCCCTGTTCTAATCTCCGATCAGGTGAACATCGCGCCGGAAATCGAAGCCGACGGCTGCGGCATCGTCGAGAACGACACCCTCGAGGGCACCATCCATCTTCTCGAGCGCTGGCTGGCTCTTAATCCCGAACAGCGACAGGCGATGCAGCAACAGGCCAGGATCACCTTTGCCCGGCGTTACGATATGCGGAGGAACAGCGCCCTCATCCTTCGTACCTTCGAGCGGCTTCGGACACAGCCGCCCGCATCCATCGTTCCCGAGGCAAACTGAACTATGGGCCGCCAGGCGCATTACCGTGCCACTGACCACGTCCCGCCCGAGAGTCATGGGGACGCTTACACGCGACCAGCCTTCAGCGTAGGCAACCGTTTTCGCCGCCTGGTCTGGAACATCTGCTGGCTCCTGCTCTATCGCATCTCTCCGCGGCCGTTCCACGCCTGGCGCGCCACGTTGTTACGTCTCTTCGGCGCCACGCTCGGTAGCGACTGCCATTTTTACCCCGCCTCCAAGGTCTGGGCTCCGTGGAACCTCGTTTGTGCGGACCACGTCGCCGCCGCCGATGGCGTAGAAATCTACAATCCTTCGCCCATCCAGATTGACACCCACGTGATCCTCTCGCAGGACTGCTACATTTGCGGCGCTACCCACGACTACAACGATCCCGACTTCCCGTTGATCGCCTACCGCATGCACATCGAAGGCTACGCATGGATCTGCGCGCGCGCTTCGGTTGCGCCCGGCATCCATGTCGGCGAAGGCGCGGTACTTGGCCTGGCCGCGGTAGCAAACCGCAATCTGAAACCCTGGACGGTCTATAGCGGTAATCCTGCCGTAGCCATTCGTGAGAGAACCCGCCCCCTTCCGTTGGAAGACACGCAGACCGTTCCGGCTGGAGGCGACGCGTGATCTCGGTGCTTATCCTCACCCGCGATGAGGAGCAGGATTTGCCCGGTTGCCTCGATTCCGTGGCCTGGTGCGATGACATTCACGTACTGGACTCTGAAAGCACCGACGGGACCGTCGAAATCGCGTGCCAGCGAGGCGCTACCGTCACCACGCGACGCTTTGACACCTATGCGGCTCAACGCAACGCCGGCATGCAGCTACCCTTTCGCCACAACTGGGTGCTGGTGCTCGACGCCGACGAGCGGCCGACCCCGGAACTGAGCGCTGAAATCCCACCTGCAGTCGCCGCGGCTCCAGCCAGCGTCTCCGGCTTCCGCATCCGTCGCCGCGACTTTCTCTGGGGCACCTGGCTGAAGCATGCGCAGTTGACCCCCTATTATGTTCGCCTGTTGCGCGTTGGGCACGCACGGTATACCCGCGACGTCAACGAGGTAGTCGAGGTGGATGGCGAGATTCTGGAGCTGCATTCGCCTTTCGATCACCTTGCGTTTTCCAAGGGCATCACGCATTGGATGGCAAAGCACAATAGCTATTCGAGCAAAGAAGCCGAGCTGCTGACCAGTGGCACGGCAACGCGCGGAGCATCCGTGTCGCGGGCTCTTTTTGCCAGCAACTTCCATGAGCGCAGAGTCGCGCAGAAAGCCATCTTCTACGAGCTTCCCGCACGGCCACTGATCAAGTGGTTTTACATGATGTTTGTTCGCGGCGCGCTGCTCGACGGCTCTGCTGGCGTGATGTACGCAACCCTGCACAGCTTCTACGAATTCCTGATCGAAGTGAAGCACAAGGAACTCATCCGCCAGCGCGAAGGCAAGCCACTATAAGCCCGCAAGCCCGTGGGAACCGCCGGATGTCGCTTTACTCTCTGAGCTTTGCTTTTAGCCTCTGAGCTTCGCAAGCAGATCGGTAGGATGCACGGGCTTGGCGAGGATCTCGAACTCGTGGCCCTGCGTGCGAGCGCGCTCGAGAAGATCCGCCGTAGCAGCCTGACCCGAGAACAACAGGATCTTGCAGTTCGGGAGACGAGCTCGCGTCTGGATGGCTGCTTCGATTCCCGTCATCCCAGTCATAATCACGTCGGAGATCAACATATCCGGATGGAACGTATCGAGCGCGTCGATCGCCTTCTCGCCGCTATAGACGGCGCGAGCCTCGAAGCCCGCCTGGTTCAAGATAATCGCCAGCGTGTTCGCGATCACTTGTTCGTCGTCCGCGACCAAAACCCGGGGCTTCGATTGAGTCGTTGTCTTTTCTGCCATGAATAGAGATCCTTGAAACTTCTTTTTAGCTTGATATCTGCCGTACAACCGACTGGGTGCTCAACTCTTTTGGCACCACCTGCCGCATACCATCATACGTGGATGTGGGACGGTGGAAGGTTGCGCAAAGCTGGTCTGTCAAACCTGTTCCTTCGATGCAAATCCAACCGGTCCGCGCTGCCTGCCGCCGGCAATCTATTCCGATCAAAATTTTCGCACGGTGATACTCTTGCGGTAGCTCGCATGGTCGACCTTCACCATCATCTGCTACCGGGCCTCGACGACGGGTCTCCAAACCTCGAGACCTCGGTCGCCATGGCGCGCATCGCCGTCGACGACGGGATTACCCACGTGGTCGCCACCCCCCACGCCAATAACGTCTATGCGTTTGACCCCACCGAGATAGCCAGCCGTACCGATGCCCTCCGCGCCGCCCTCGCCGCGGAGGCGATTCCGCTCAAGATTTCCTCAGGCTGCGACTTCCACCTGAGCTACGACAACATGCAGGACGCCATCGCCAACCCCCAAAAGTACACGCTAAATGGTGGCGACTACCTTCTGGTTGAGCTGCCCGACTACGGGCTCTCCCCCCACCTGGACGAGGCTTTCTATGAGCTCGGACTGGCTGGCATGCGCCCCATCCTCACGCACCCCGAACGCAACCCAACGCTGCAGCGGGACCCCAAACGCCTGGCAGACTGGATGCGCATCGGCTTGCTCACCCAGATCACGACCAGCTCGGTCGTCGGCCAAATGGGAAAGCACGCCGAGCGGATGGCTCACCGCATGCTCGCCGACCGGTGGGTGCACTTCCTCGCCACCGACGCCCACAACACCCAGTCGCGCCCACCCCGCATGCGCGCCGCTCACGACCTGGTCGCGAAAAAGTATGGCGCCGCCTACGCCGACCGGCTCTGCACCACCAACCCGATGGCGGTCTACGAGGGGAAACCCCTTCCCCAGCAGGACGAGCCTCTCCACCTGTATGAGGAGGATGCAAAGCTTACGCGCCGCTGGTGGCAAATCTTCTGGAAGCAGAGAAAAGAAGAGCGCGACTAAGAGCGGCTCCTACAGCCCAAGCCCGCCATCCACGGCCAGCAGTTGTCCGGTGATGAAATGCGGTCCCGTCGCGAAAAACAGCACTGCAGCCGCTACGTCCTCTGTCCGCCCGTTCCGTTGCATCGGTGTCTTGAGCGCGAACTCCTCATAGGCAGGGTTGACCTCACCCATCACGATCATGCCGGGCGCCACGCAGTTCACGCTGATCTCCGGCGCCCAGGCTTTGGCCATGGTCTGCGAGAGCATATGCAGCGCCGCCTTCGACGTGCAGTAGTGAGCATGCGTCGGCCACGGATGAAGACCGCCAAGCGAGCCGATATTTACGATCCGGCCACGCGCCGTCTTCAAATGCGGATGCGCCGCCTTCGCCACAAGGAACGGCCCGCGCGTGTTGACCGCGAACATAGCGTCCCACTCCGCCACACTGATCTTCTCCAGCGGCACCGTCTCGAAAGCGCCCGCATTATTTACGAGCACGTCCAGACCACCCAAACCATCGACAGCCGCAGCCACCGCTTCCGCCACGCTCGATTCCTTGCGCAAATCACAGCGGACTGCCTGCGCTCGGCCACCATAGGCCTGAAGGTCCGCCACCGTGGCAAGGGCTTCAGCCTCCGACCCCAGGTAGCTGATCGCGACGTCCGCGCCAGCCTCTGCCAGCGTCAACGCCAAGGCACGCCCAATGCGCTTCGCACCGCCTGTCACAAGCGCCCGCTTGCCTGCTAGCGGACGTGACTCCAGGCCCGCTGCCTGCTTCACTGCGGCGAGCTCGTCTGGGGAGTCTGCGAAGCAGACGTGTTCGGCGCCGGAGCAAGCGGCTGGTCACCAGCGGGCTTCGCCGGCGGAAGCACGTGACTTGGTGGCTCCTGGACCCCCGGCTTCAAGTCAGCCGCCTTGCCAGAGTTGTCCTGGTATTGCGAGACCTGCTCACGCGGCCGAATCATCCGTACCTCGAGAATCTTTTCCGGACCCACGACATGAATATCCTGGGCATAGGTCGCAAATCCATTCGCAATCACTTGCACGGATACGTCGCTTCCTACCTCGATGACATCGATGGTCGCCTTACCCTCAGGATCGGTCTTGACCTCGAGGTTGCCATCGTCCCGGCCGTTCATCGTGGCATGAAAGACCACCGCTGCGTGCGGCATTGGCTTGCCGTCATAACCCTTGACCACTGTGACCACGATGTGCGACAGGTCAGGCAAAGGCTTGTATTTGCGCCCGTGATCCTGCTGTTGCGCGCCTGCAACCGATACGATCCCTGCAACCATCGCCAGGCCAGCGGCCCAGCTCAACATTGTGCTTCGAAACACCTGCTTCATGGCCTGATTCTATCGCGTGGAGGGGCCAATTGGCTCCTCAATGAGCTTAACAGACCATCCTCCAAAAACCTTAGCGCCTTTCACTAAGATTTCACGTTCGAGACATTGACTCTCGTCCCCGAAAGGCATAGATTAGCAGTCGGCAGTAGAGAGTGCCAACAGGTTCGTTTGAGCCGCATTTCGCTCATCCGCGCCTCTCCCCGCCTCTCGTAGGCACCACACAGCAATCTGATCAACAGAAATCAAGGAGAAGCATCAACATGGCAGCCACTTCATTTACGCCGTTGCACGATCGCATTCTGGTTCGCCGCCTCGAAGAGGGCGAAAGCATCCGTGGCGGCATCATCATCCCCGACTCGGCCAAGGAAAAGCCGCAGCAGGGCGAAGTCATCTCGGTCGGCAAGGGCAAGTCCAACGATGAGGGCAAGGTATTCCCGCTCGACGTCAAGGCTGGCGACACCATCCTCTTCGGCAAGTACTCCGGCACCGAGATCAAACTCGACGGCGAAGAGTTCCTCATCATGCGCGAAGAAGAAGTCCTCGGCATCCTCAAAAAGTAGGTCCTGGCGGACGGCGAGAGGCGGCTTTGCCGCAAACTCCTGTTCGGCACTTCTCGAAGGGGCACGGCTTCAGCCGTGCCATTAGCCAACACCCTCCGAGGGCTTTAGCCCCTGAGGTTAAATCTTCAACGCAGCCACAAGCTGCAATAGGAAAACAATAATGGCAAAGCAAATTCTGCATGGAGAAGATTCGCGTCAGGCGATCCTGCGTGGCGTCAACACGCTCGCCAACGCGGTAAAGGTGACACTCGGTCCCAAGGGCCGCAATGTCGTCATCGAGAAGAAGTTTGGTTCCCCGACCATCACCAAGGACGGCGTCACCGTCGCCAAGGAGATCGAGCTTTCGGACTCGATCGAGAACGTCGGCGCACAGCTCGTCAAGGAAGTTGCTTCCAAGACTTCGGACATTGCTGGCGACGGTACCACCACTGCCACCGTTCTCGCCCAGGCGATCTTCCGCGAGGGCGTGAAGACGGTTGCAGCCGGCGCGAACCCTGCTGCCCTGAAGCGTGGCATCGACAAGGCAGTCGAGGCCATCATCGGCAAGCGCGATGAGCAAGGCGCAGTGACTGGCGGAGCGCTCTCTAAGTTCTCTAAGCCCGTTACCGGCGACATGATTGCCCAGGTTGGCACCATCTCCGCCAACTCCGATGAGCAGATCGGCTCCATCATCGCCGCGGCGATGAAGAAGGTCGGCAAGGACGGCGTCATCACCGTCGAAGAGTCGCGCACGATGGAGACGCAGCTCGACGTCGTCGAGGGCATGCAGTTCGATCGCGGCTACCTCTCGCCCTACTTCGTCACCGATGCTGAGCGCATGGAAGTTGCACTCGAGAACCCCTACGTTCTCATCTACGAGAAGAAGATCTCCTCGATGAAGGACCTGCTCCCGCTGCTCGAGCAGATCGCCCGCACCGCCAAGCCCCTGCTCATCATCGCCGAGGATGTGGACGGTGAGGCGCTCGCGACCCTCGTGGTCAACAAGCTGCGTGGCACGTTGAATGTCGCTGCAGTCAAGGCGCCTGGCTTCGGCGATCGCCGCAAGGCAATGCTTGAGGACATCGCTGTCCTCACCGGCGGCAAGGCCGTCACCGAAGACCTCGGCATCAAGCTCGAGGGCGTCAAGATCGAAGACCTCGGCACCGCCAAGCGCATCACCATCGACAAGGACAACACGACCATCATCGATGGTGGTGGTGAGGATGCCAAGATCGAAGGCCGCGTCAAGGAGATTCGCGCCCAGGTCGACAAGACCACCTCTGACTACGATCGCGAGAAGCTCCAGGAGCGCCTTGCGAAGCTGGTCGGCGGCGTCGCCGTCATCAAGGTCGGTGCTGCTACCGAGACCGAGATGAAGGAGAAGAAGGCGCGCGTTGAGGATGCGATGCATGCAACCCGCGCGGCTGTCGAAGAGGGCATCGTCCCGGGCGGCGGCGTGGCGTTGATTCGCTGCGTGCCGGCTGTTGACGCGCTCATCAAGACGCTCGAGGGCGACGAGAAGATCGGTGCAAACATCATCCGTCGCGCCATCGAAGAGCCGCTCCGCACTATCGTTGGCAACGCCGGCGAAGAGGGTTCGGTCGTCATCGGCAAGATCCACGACTCAAAAGATGCCAACTACGGCTACAACGCCGGAACCGGCGTCTACGAGGACCTGGTCAAGGCCGGCGTCATCGATCCCACCAAGGTCACGCGCACTGCCCTGCAGAACGCTGCGTCGATCTCTGGCCTGCTCCTCACCACCGAAGCCATCATCGCCGACATTCCGGAGAAGAAGGAAGCTCCAGCAGGCGGCGGTCACGGCGGCGGCATGGACGGCATGTACTAGATCCTGCGCGGACGGCGAAAGTCGGCTTTGCCGCAAGACAATAAGAAGGCCCCGGAGAGATCCGGGGCCTTCGCTTTGCTGCCAACCTCTACCGTTCCGGCGAGATCCTTACCGGCGTTCCAGGCAGCGGCGGGCCATCGTCTCCCGGCAGGTTCTTCTTCCGCCGCTTCACTGGAGGTGCCGAACTCGGCCCCTTCTGCTTGCGGCCGTTCTTCTTGCCATTGGTGTGCGCTTCGATTACGGCGCGCATCCAGTAATCGCCGTTCTCATCGACCTCAACGCCATGCGTCTCGCGCTCAAATCCGGGAAACCGCTTGCCGAACTCTTCCATCGCAATGATCAGCTTGATCACCGGACTCTCCAGTCCACCCAGCCGTTCACCCGGCATCGACATCGGGATCCCCGGCGGATACGGCACCAGCATCACCGCCGCGATGCGCCCGGCCATCTCAGCAAAGCGCACCTTCTCCGTCTCGCCGCGCAACAGCTTCTGATACGTCTGCCCCGGCGTCAGCACCGGATCGAAGTCCTCGTCCGCGGCCGCATTCACGAGCCCGGAAAGATTCAACTCCTGCATCACACTGTGCATCTGGTCGCTCAGCTCTTTGAGCGTGACATTGCGATAGCGCGCCGGATACTTCACTACCAGCTCGGGCAGCGCTTCTTCCAACGGCGCCTCGCCGTCATACAACCGCTTGAACTCGAACAGGTTCTCCAGCAGCGCGCCCCACTTGCCCTTGCTGGTGCCCACAGAGAACAGCACCAGCACGGTGTAGTCGCCGGTTCGCGCAATCTCGACGCGCCGGCCGTCCAAAAATTCCGTCAGGATCGCCGCGGGAATTCCCCAGTCGCCAAACACGCCCTGCGCATTCACGCCCGGCGAAAGAATCGTCACCTTCGCCGGATCGAGCATGCAGTAGTCGTCGGCAATATCTTCGTCCTGGTAGCCGTGCCACTCCTCGCCCGTCTTCAGCGTCCACGCGCTTGACTGGTTGGTCAGCAGGCCATCGGCAGCCTCTTCAAACAAGTAGGTCTTGCCGTCCAGCGGATCGAACACGTACTCCGGCTGATAAAGGCGGAAGAACCAGCCCTGCTCCGCCTTGCGCAGCCGGTGCGCAATTGACGACATCGCCTTGCGGAAGCTGATCGCATCCTGCAACGTCTCGCTCATCAGCGTCGGGCCGGCCGGATCATCCATCATCGCCGCGGCCACGTCGATCGACGCAATCAGCGGATAAAACGGCGACGTGCTGCCGTGCATCATGAACGCCTCGTTGAACTGGTCGTAGTCCAACTGCGCCCGCGGGCTCAACTTCACATGCACCATCGACGCCATCGAGAACGCCGCCAGCATCTTGTGCGTGGACTGCGTAGAAAAAATTACTGGGCGGTCCGTCATCTCGTCCGGGACTCCCATCGCGTAACGTCCGCGATAGATCTCGTGGAACTTCGCATACGCATACCATGCCTCGTCGAAATGCACGCGCGGCACGCTCTTGGCCAGCTCTTCGACAACGCGATCCACGTTGTAACAAAGCCCGTCATACGTGGAGTTCGTCACCACTGCATACGTCGGCACCTTCGAACGCGCGCCCGCCGTAAACGGGCTGCGCTCAATCAGCGCCTGCACATTCTCAGGGCTGAAGCGCTTGATCGGCACCAGGCCAATCATGCCGTAACCGTTGCGCGTTGGCTTGAAGTACACCGGCCTCGCCCCCGTCACTGTCAAGGAATGGCAAATCGACTTGTGGCAGTTCGCATCGGCCAGCACAATGTCATCCTGAGCAATCACGCCATGCCCGACGATCTGGTTCGACGCTGACGAGCCGCCGAGTACATAGAACGTCCAGTCCGCGCCGAAGATGCGGGCAGCATTGCGCTCGCTCTCTCCCGGAGGCCCCAGGTGATCCAGCCATGATCCCAGCGGCGACGTCGAGATCCCGAGATCCGAGCGCATGATGTTCTCGCCGAAAAATTTGTGAAACTCCATTCCCACTGGATGCTTCAGGTACGCCACGCCGCCCATATGTCCCGGCGCGTCCCACGAGTACGCTCCCTGTTCGGTGTATTTCTTCAGCTCGCGGAAGTACGGCGGCAGCAGCTGTTCATGGTATCGCTCTACGGCAAAGTCCACACGGTTGGCGATGAACGCCGGCGTATCGCCGAACAAGTGAATGTACTCATGCACCTGCTTCACGACCTCGAGCGGCAGCTCGCTCACCAGCGTCCGGTCAGCAATTAAAAATATAGGAATCTTCTTGTTGCGGCGTCGGACCGCACGCAGGATCTTCAGCGCCGCGCGCTCGTCAAACTGGTTTTCGCCTTCCAGATCCCAGTCCAGCAGAATCGCGCTGTGCGATGGATCGGAAGTCACCAGCGATAACCCATCCTCAGGAGTCGAGGTCCTTACAACTTCGTACCCCTCTGCGGCGATCGCTTCGACCAGACGCTCCATGGCGCGGTCCGAAACTGAATCCGTTCCACCTACTTCACTCGCAATCAACAGAACCCAACGACCTTCGTTCATACACCTCTCGTTCCTGCTCCATGGTACAGGCTCCTGATGAAGGAATCACGAATCCCCCGCAGTGACCGCAAAAAGGGCACGGCCATAAGCCGTACCCTTTTTGCTTGCCTCAGGTTCCGGCGTAGTTACCACATCAAGTCGGTACCCGGATGCACGTTATTTGGCGTCTGTATCTTGACTCCCGGCTGGGTAGTTCTCAGCCTGATGCGGACCAGGGTGTCGCGCTTTACGCGGGCAGAGCTCACATTAAACCTCACCAGGTAACTATTGGCGATGGCCTTGCTGAACTCATTGAGATAGGGCGTCAGCGACGGCGGCGTGATTGTTCCCATGTTGAACGACACGCCTCCTGAGGCCTCGCCCACCTGCGCCAGGTAGCTTTGACCACTGAAGCTACCCCTCCCGCCCCGTGGATAGGATTGGGGATAGTAGATCGAATACACTGATACCCCAGCCCGCTGCGCGTCTTCCTGCGCTGTCTGAACGTAGGGGCTGTTCTGGTTCATCACCGAAGGACGACCGTTGTACGGATCGACGCCATTGGTGACCAGCAGTACAAAACGCGCACCTGGCTGATTGGACGGCCAGTGCTTCGCAAACTCTGAAAGCGTGAAGTACGGGCTACCATTGATTCCGGCGACCGACATCGGGAGCCGCAACTGGGCCGCCGCAGCCTGATGGTTCTCCGTAAACGTGTTCATGCCGCGAACCGTGCCATTCTGCATATAGCCCACCAGCACCTTCGCGCCCGGCGGCAGCGCGTTGATGAAGTTTGCAAAGTCGTCTAACTGGTTGCCGAATGCAGATCTCAGACCGTCATCAATCAGAATCGCGATCTGTGCGCCCGGCGGCGGTACGGCCTTGACCGAGAGAATCGGCGTATCCTTGCCGTTCACCTGGAGCGTCAACAACGACGGATCCAGGGGAGCGCCGCTCTTGGACTGCACCGCAATCGTCGCTGTGGTGGGAACCGGTCCTTCTATTGGAACCCCTTGCCCAAAGACGGGCAGTGCTGTCATCACGAAGCCGGCAGCGATGGCCGATAATGTCTTCCTGCGAAAACTCTGGGACATAGTCTTCCTCCTTGAACTTCAAACGCTTAGACGGGGTTTGCGAGCCGAAAGTGACACCAAACCGTCGGGGTAATCTTACCCCACCCCCGGGGAAACTGCCCTCATTCCCCAGGGAATTCTTCCGAAAATCCTACCTGCCGCCCAGCTGAAGCTTCAACCCTGTCTGAAAGGTCAATGGAAGTCCCGGATACCCGATCGGCCCAATGTGCTGGTTGTTCAGCAGATTGTTGAACTGCGCGAAGTAAGTAAGACCATGCTTGAGCGCGTAGGTAAAGCTCAAGTCGAGCTTTGTGTAACCAAAATCGAGATTCCGATTTGGCAGCAGCAGCGTATTGCCCCCGTTCAGGTCCTCATACTCCAGGTACGTGGAGTCGTCACTCCGGCTCGCGATCGCTCCGGTCATAGAAAACGTCATCCGCGTGCGCGTGTACTGGGCGTTGAAATAGCCAGTATTTGGAGCTCGCCGAAACGGACGCGCGCCAACCAGCGGTCCGAGAGCGCCAATGGGGACTCCGGGAATATTCGGGTTCTCCGTCGGTTCCCCCTGGTTCGCCGCAACGGCATCGGATGCGAACGACTGCAGCACTTTCGCATCCAGGTAGGTATACCCTCCGCGGAACAGGAAGTGCGGCCGCGGCTGCCACGCCAGTTCCACCTCCGCGCCCTGCGCGCTGAAGGCGAGCGAGTTCACATACGCTTCGTACAGACTTACGCTTGGATTCAAATCCAGACCAAAGTACTGGTTCAACGCCTCCGCGTCCACGCCCTCCAATTGATGGTCGAACATGTTGTGGAAGTAGCCCACCTTTAGCGTCAGCTTTTCACCCAGGATGTTCTGATCCATGCCGACATCGTACGTGCGCGAGCGCTGCGCACCCTGCGGCGTGATGTGGTACAGCTCAATATCCGCAGTATCGCCAGCCTGTAGCAGCTGCGTGTACAGGCTCTCGAACTCGATCGCCAGCGTAGGCTCCTGAACACCCGTCGCGGCATTGGCGCGAAACCGCGTTCCATGAAAAAACTTCGCCGACGGACGCACCGGCACGTAGCTCAACCCCAGCCGCGGCGTCCCTGCAATGCCGTACAGGTGGTTCTTCTCCAACGCGCCGCCCGCCGAATAAAACAGCCGGTGCCAGAACTCGCCCTGGAACTGCAGGTTGTATTCAAAGTTCGTCCGCTGCGTCGACTCATGCTCCGTGAAGTCATAATCCGGGTCGTTGGCGTCGGTGTAGTAGTCGTTGTAGGAGCCCCGCTCGTTGTCATACCGAAACCCGAACAGCGCAATAAAGTGCGGCGAAAAGCTGTAGTCCGTCTGGTAGTACAGCTGGTCGCGATTGCTCGCCTGGTCGTAGTTATTGCCGGTATACAGTTGCACCTGGCCGGTCGCAGAATATCCGTTCGCGCCGCGGATGGTCACCACGTTGCCTACATTTCCCGGCCCATACGCGCCTGGATCATCCTCCAGGAACGTGCCTCCGGCGGCAAACTCCTGCTCCTGCTCCCGCTTCCGCGCAATCCCATACCGCACCAGGTTGTGCCACTTTCCCTTGTACCAGTTCTCCAGCGTTGCGCCAGAATATAGATCCTGATCGGCTTGCCGGTTATCCTGCGATACTCCCTGAAAATCCCAGGCTCCGGGAACGCCCTGCACAGAATCCGCGTTGCGGATCGTGAAACGGAGCAGCGTATTCCCGTTGAAGGCATACCCAACGTTGGCTGCCGAGGTGGTCAAGTGATACTTGTCCAACGGCAGTGCGTTCGACGTATCGATTCGCGAGAACGCCCCAAAGTAGTCCAGCCTGCGCCACGTCCCACCGAGCGATGCCCGGTTCTGATACGTGTACAGATTGCCTGCACTGCCCTCATAGTTCAGTTGCGGCACCGGCGTGGTTCCTCGCGTGGTGTCAATCGCCACCACGCCAGCGCCGGCATCGGTACCGTACATCGCGGAATCCGGCCCGCGCACCACGTCGATCTTGCCGACGGCCGTCGAGCTCACCGTGCCGTAATCAAAGATGCCGCCAATGTCATCAGCCGGCACGCCATCGATCAGCACAAGATTCGCCGTCGAGTTGCCACCGCGCATGAACAGGCTCGTCACGCCTCCAAGCTGTCCGGTCTGCACCAGGAAGGCGCCCGGCGTCAGCCGCATCGCATCGATAACCCCGGTCTGAAAATCCAAAGCTTCTCCTGGAATCACGGTCACTGGAGACGTCAGCTGCGGCAGCGGCGTAGGAATACCCGTCGCACTGACCGTAATCTCCTGCCGCACGGTGTTCGCCGCGAGTACAACGTTCTGCTGCAGCACATCGGTCGTTCCGCCATAAAAATCCAGGCCGATCCCCGGCAGAAATCCCCCGGCAGAGCCAAGCAATGTGAACCTTCCCGAGTCCGACGATCGAATCTCAAACGACCCATCCGTTTCGGCGTACGCGAACGCGACCGTCTTTCCGTCCTTCACCAGCCGGACCATTGCTCGAGGCAAAGGCCTGCCCAGCGCATCGGTCACGCGGCCACGGATCACCACCGCCTGCGCGCAGGTTGAAATCAGAAATCCTAAAAAGGTAAGGGCGACGCAGCGAGCGATTCTCGCGCGTAGGGATCGACTGGTCGCATAGCGGCCCAGAGACGATTGCATAGTGTTCTCCTCCGCTTCCCCGACGGAAGCGTGGCAGGCACAACAGCAATGGAACCGGTCTCCTGACTGGCGCGATTTCAAAGTCGACCCTTGGCTTGCAGAGTGCGTCCCTTCCCGATGTCCATTGGACGATCAGTGGGCGCCTCCGGGTCAGCTTCACCTATAAATCCTTAACCAAAAGTCTTGGTTTTTAGATAGATCCCTAAACCAAAGCTTCGGTTTCTAGACTTCCAGGTGCGCGCATCACAGTTGCGGGGCAGTGGCGGAGTTTCACCGCGCTTCCCGAACATTCCTTTGCGGTAGCGTGAAAAAGATGGCACATCGCCTTCGACCACAGCAACGCAGAAACTTCAGCTGAAGTTTCTATCTTATGCGATTAGCTGTAGGAAGAACGCAGGATCCGCCAAAGCCTTAAGCCGCGACCATACCTCATCCGACATGTGAGCCTTGTAAGAGCTCCGAATCACCCCAATGAAGGATGGATCGCGCTTCGACTCCGCTTCCACTCGGTCGATCAGCGTTGCGCCATAGACTGACATCAGATCCTCAAACACAGCGGCTGCGAGCATCTGTTCAATCACCGCGGACTGGTTGAGTCGACGAACCGCAAGAATCAGCTGCCAGCTTTCTTCCGGTCGATCGATAACCATGTCATCCACTAAGTTATAAGCCCACTGCAGCTCGGTACATTCGCGGCAGGGACCACCTACCCGTTCCCAGGCTTCTTGGTAACGGATCCAATTGCGAGCTAGGTCTTGTATCTCGAGGGCCGTCATGCCCTCAAGATATACCTCTGTAACCACACCGCATAGGGTCTATAATCCTTTAGTAACATGCCAAAAGTAGTAGATTTACTGCCTGATACATCACTCAGGGGGTTCCCGGCAGCTTCCGCTGGCTCGGCGTTTCAGACACTCTTCGTCATCCGGATCACCGGCAGCGCCTCTCCATTCGGCAACGGAATCGCAATCCTCTCCTGCGCCACATAGCCTTTAAGCCGATACAGCGGTGCCCCTGTCAGGGTCGATCCCATCTCCAGCCGCGTGAATCCGGCCTCGCGCGCCTGCCCTTCGCAGTGCGCCAACATCAGGCTTCCCAAGCCCTGGCGCGCCCAGGCTGGATGCACAAAGATCGCGCGAATCTTCGCCGCGTCGGTCGCTGGATCCAGACTCGCTGGCTCTCGACCCGTCATCCCATCGCTTCCGCATAACGTCGCGCGATAGCTCCAGCCGCCGCTCGCGACCATCTCGCCACCCACCTCGGCGATAAAGTACGTCCCATCCGTCACCAGTTGCGAATCCAGTCCCAGCGCATGCCCCAGCGCTCCCTCAATCTCCGCCGGCGTATAGTCATTCGCCTGCAGACCGCGCACCGACGCGTCAATCAGCGCATGTAACGCGGGTACATCGGACTCCGTCGCCCTGCGAATCACAATCCCATCCATGCACACACCCCTAAAGCGTCAGCAAGACCTTCCCCGTAGTCTTGCGTCCGGCCAGGTCACGATGCGCCTGCGCCGCATCTTCCAGACGATACGTCGCGCCAATCCTCACATGCAATTCCCCACGTACCACCCAGCCAAATACATCTGCGGCCCGGCGCTCCAGATCACTCCGCCGGCGCACATAATCCTTCAGCGTCGGACGGGTTAGATAAAGCGAACCCGCCATCAACCGGATTGGATCCATCGCAGGAACCGCGCCGCTCGACGCACCATACAGCGCCAGCAAACCGCGCGGCCGCAGACACTTCAGCGAATCCTCAAACGTAGTCTTGCCCACCGAGTCGTACACCACGGGCAATCCATCTCCATCCGTCTGCCGCTTTACCTCGTCCACGAAACTCTCCGTCGTATACAGCACCACCTTGTCTGCACCCGCCGCGCGCGACAGCTCCGCCTTCTGCTCCGTCGATACCGTCGTCAGCACCCGCGCACCCAGACGCTTCGCCATCTGCGTCAGCAGCAGGCCCACCCCGCCAGCGCCCGCATGAATCAGCACCGTCTCCCCTGCGCTGATCGGGTAGGTGGTGTGCGATAAATAATGGGCCGTCAGTCCCTGCAGCAGCACGGCGGCCCCCTGCTGGAAACTAATCCCATCAGGAATCTTCAATAAATCCACAGCGGGTGCACACGCAAACTCCGCATACGTTCCGCGCGTTCCATTCCACGCCACGCGATCGCCAACAGCGAAACCGCTTACCCCGCCGCCCAGCCCCACCACCGTTCCAGCCGCCTCCTGCCCGGGAATAAACGGCAACTCTGCCGGGTACCGCCCCTCGCGCAAATACGTGTCGATGAAGTTGACGCCCGATGCTTCAATCTTCACCAGCACCTGTCCCGCGCCGGGCTTCGGCGTTGGCAGCTCGACGACCTCCATCACCTCAGGCCCGCCGGTAGTCCTGATCTCTATCGCTCGCATCGTTGTCCGTTCCTATCCCGGATCTGCTTCGCCGCAGTCGGCCTAGCGGCTCATGCTCTCTTCCGACGGCCGTATCCGCACAATCCGGTCCACCGCATACGGCGTATTCTGCGACTGCGTAAAGAAATGCCTCACCTGCAGCTCGCCCAGCAGACCCACCCCAATCAACTGGATTCCCGCCAGGATCATCACTGCCGCGATGGTAAAAAGAGGCGCATGCTCATCCATCACATTGTGGCCAGAGAAGAGTTTGTGCAGCATCAGCCAGGTCGCGATACCTCCGCCGCCAAACACGCCTAGCGCGCCAAAGGTGCCGAAGAAGTGCAGCGGCCGCGTCATGTACTTGAGCAAAAATCGAATCGTCAGCAGGTCAAAGAAGACTCGAAACGTCCTTGAGAGCCCATAATGACTGCGCCCGGACTCGCGCGCCGGACTGGTGATGACCACCTCGCAGATGCTCGCGCCATACCAACTCGCCAGCGCCGGAATGAACCGGTGCATCTCGCCATACAGGGGAATGTTCTGGATCACATCGCGCCGGTACGCCTTGAAGGTGGTTCCGAAATCGTGAATATCCACGCCCGAAAGCCGCGCCATCAGCCAGTTCGCCACCGCGCTCGGTACGCGTCGCAAAACCATGTTGTCGGCCCGATGCGTGCGCCAACCGCTCACCACGTCGTAGCCTTCTTCCAGCTTGGCAAGGAACATCGGGATCTCCGCCGGGTCGTGCTGCAGATCGCCATCCATCGCCAGGATGTACTCGCCGGACGAATGATCGAACCCCGCGGCCAGCGCCGACGTCTGCCCAAAGTTTCGCCGCAGCTTCACCAGCAGCACCCGCGAATCCACCGCCGCAATCTCTTCCAGCAGCCGATACGTCCGATCCCGCGATCCATCGTCGACGAACACCAGTTCGAAGCTCGAACCCACCTGCTCCATCACGCCCTTGACGCGGTCGTAGAGCTTGGTAACGTTCTCTTCTTCGTTATGAAACGGCACGACGATGGAGTACTTCGGCACGGCTTTGATTTTACGCTGCCCCGTCTCCATCACCAGCTTTTCTCTCCCAGTTGCCGTCCGCGATACACTACGCTAGGGTCTCACGGCCGATTCGTCGTATCCCCTGACATTCCCAAGTGGCCCGGTAGCTCAGTTGCATAGAGCAGCGCACTCCTAACGCGAAGGTCGCAGGTTGGACTCCTGCCCGGGCCACCAAGTATCCAGAAATGTCAGCTATTGGCTCTGCATCAGGACTCCTGCCCGGGCCACCAGACATCCACTAATTTACGGATCACGCTCTGCATCAGGACTCCTGCCCGGGCCAGCAGAGACTCCTTCAACCCAAACCAAATTCCCGGATTTCAAGAGGAAGAACATGGTCACCATCCAAGTCGAATATCAAGGAGACCTGCACTGCCAAGCCGTGCATGGCCCCTCTGGAACCGAACTCAACACCGATGCCCCCAAGGACAATCAGGGCCGCGGCGAGAGCTTTTCCCCCACCGACCTCGTCGCCACTGCGCTCGGCACCTGCATGCTCACCGTGATGGGCATCATGGCTCGCACGCTGGAGATTGATATTGCCGGAACCACGGCCACCGTCGAAAAGGAGATGACCGCCTCCGCCCCGCGCATGATCAAGAGCCTGACCGTCAAGATCCGCGTGCCTCATCCTCTGAGCCCCGAAAACCAGCAGAAACTCGAGCGCGCCGCACACACCTGCCCCGTCCACAAGAGCCTGCATCCCGACGTCCAGACCCCCATCGAATTCGCCTGGGGCTGATCAAAGACTTCGCAGACCGCCAGCAGCGAAGCCAGCACCGTCAGCGGCAAGACGGGCATCTTCACCAACGCTCTAACCAGCTCGGTCCTGGGCGGCTTTCACCACAAGAAGCCGGCCCCCGCCCCCGCAGCCCCGACCACCGCAAGCGGCAGTCCCGCCATGCAAACCGTCGTCCTCATGGCCACCACCCAAAAAACCAACTTCTCCCAATCGCCCGTCTCACCCGCCGCCTTCCAGATCCCACCCTGCTTCAAGAAGGGTCCCACCCCCATGGCCTCCATAGGCCAGTAACCCAGACCTGCGTGCGGACCATCCTCGAGAGCGTCCGCACGCCACACATCCCCTCCGCGTGCTACCCTTCCTGCCAACAAAATATTTCCTCGGCCGCCGCCGTGAATCGCGGCCAGCATCCTAACTCTGCAGGAGTACGCGCAATGATCGATACCGACCTCATCGTTAAGCTTCTTCGCGCCCACGGCCACAAGGTCGATTCCGTCTTCCACGTTCCAGAAAATGCTGGCGAGTATGAATTTTCCGTGGACGGGACTCTCCTCACCCTCTCTGAAACCCGTCAACTGCTTGAGCGCGAAGACGATCACGAGGAAGTCTCCGCGCGATCCATCGCTGACGCCGACCGACTTCCTCCCTGGGAGCGCCCTGGAACCCCCCTCGACAGCTAACCGCATCGCCCTAAACTGCTAAAGGTCGGACCCCAAACTGCTAAAATCAAGGTGTATGCCAGCCATTCACCGCAGAAAATCCGTTCCCGTCACCATCGGCAATATCCGCGTCGGCTCTGACGCTCCCGTCGTCGTCCAGTCGATGACCAACACCGACACCGCGGACGTCGACTCCACCGTCCAGCAGGTCGCCGCCCTCGCGCGCGCCGGCTCCGAGATGGTCCGCATCACCGTCAACAACGATGCCGCCGCCAAGGCCGTTCCGTACATCGTCGAAGGCATCCGCGCCAAGGGCTGGAACACCCCCATCATCGGCGACTTCCACTACAACGGCCACCTCCTCCTCGCCAAGTATCCCGACACCGCCGAAGCCCTCGCCAAGTACCGCATCAACCCCGGCAACTGCTCGATAGGCCGTAAGGACGACGACAACTTCCGCACCATGGTCGAGGTCGCCGTCAAGCATCAGAAGCCAGTCCGCATCGGCGTCAACTGGGGCTCGTTAGACCAGGCCCTCCTCACAAAAATGATGGACGAGAACTCCAAGCTAGCCCACCCGCTCGAAGCCCGCGACGTCATGATGGAAGCCATGGTCGTCTCCGCACTCGACAACGCCGCCGCCGCCGAACGCTACGGCCTCCGCCGCGATCAAATCATCCTCTCCGCGAAAGTCTCCGGCGTCCGCGACCTCATCGACGTCTACACCGAGCTAGCCAGCCGTTGCGATTACGCCCTGCACCTAGGCCTAACCGAAGCGGGCATGGGCATGAAAGGCGTAGTAGCCTCAACCGCCGGCCTCGCTCCCCTCCTTCTAGCCGGTATCGGCGACACCATCCGCGTTTCCCTCACCCCCACGCCCGGCGGCGACCGTAGCGAAGAAGTCCGCTGCGGCCAGCAAATCCTCCAATCCCTCTCCATCCGCAGCTTCATGCCCCAGGTCACGAGCTGCCCTGGCTGCGGCCGCACCACCTCCACCTATTTTCAGGAACTCGCCGAGCGCATCCAGAATTACCTCGTCGAATCCATGCCCGAGTGGAAGAAGCACTACCCCGGCGTTGAAGAGCTCAAGCTAGCGGTGATGGGTTGCATCGTCAACGGTCCTGGCGAGAGCAAGCATGCCAACATTGGCATCTCGCTTCCCGGCACTTTCGAGGAACCAAAAGCACCCGTCTACGTTGACGGCCATCTCTTCACCACGCTCAAGGGCGACCACATCGTAGAAGAGTTCCAGGTCATCCTCGACGAGTACGTGCAGAAGCGCTACGGCAAGCAACTAATAGAAGTCTAAAAGCCGGCTTCCTCCCCACCCACATCCCATCCCGACCAACGGAAGGGCCACGCGAAGCAGTAAAAAGGCGTGCGAACGCCCGCCCCACGCGCAGTGGGCTTTTGCCTTAGCTCTTCTTCTTCTTCTCCGCCCGCTCCGCCAGTTTCCTCACCACCCGGGCAGCCCGAATCTCCTCATCCCGTTTCTTCCGCGCCTCGCGTTCCCACACAAACGGACTGTTATGCATACGCAGATCCCGCAGCGGATACAGCGTTCCCCGCCACATCACGCCACGCTGCACGATCACCACCACCATCGACCGCAGCATCGCGAACATGATCGCCACGGCACCCAGCGGATAGAGCCACGCATAGCGAGCATCAATCTGGCTCGTCCTCCCCATCACCCGATACAATGCGCCAATACAGCACAGAACCACCAACGCCTGCACCACCGTCCCCCACCACACCAACCCAGCCAGCGGCACCAGAAAAAAAGTGAAGATCCACAAGCACATCAACAGCACGAACAAAGGCTGAAATCCGAACGCCGAAAATAAGTTCTTCGTCATATTCAGCAGCAGCCCGTGCCCGCCCTTCGCCCAGTGCACCAGCACCATCCCCGGAGCAAACACCATCCGCTGACGCATCTCCGCGGCGCGCATGCGCCGCCCCAGCATAATGTCCTCGAGCACGGCCAGCCGTTGCGGGATCCATCCGCCAATCTCATTCAGCGCATCGCGGCGTACTAAGTTGAACGCCCCAATCCCCGCCACATCCCGCCGCGCCTTCGGGTCTTCCACCATCCACGGACGCGTCGCCCAAAGGCTCATCACCTGCATGAATCCCAGCACAATACCCTCGCCGCGCGACTGCACCTCCACCGTCGGCAGCACCACCAGGTGGTCAGCATTCAACTCCTGCGCACACACCAACGCGCGCCGCAACACCGACGGCGAAAACAGCACGTCCGCATCCGTGAACAACAAATAATCCGATTCACTATTCTCCGTCGCGACCATCAGCGCAAAAGTCTTCCCCAGCCAACCCTCCGGCAACTCCGTGACATGGATCGCGCTTAGCGCACCCGGCCTTCGCACGGCATACTCCTCCACATACGCATCCACAATCGCGCCGGTCCTATCAGTCGACCGGTCATCCACCACCAGCACCCGCACCCCCACATAATCCGCCACCATCAGCGCATCCATCGTCGCTGCAATCTTTTCCGCCTCATCGCGAGCCGGCACGACCACCGTCAACGTTGGCGTCCCCTCTGGTAACGCATCCCAATCCGGCATCGTAAGGTCGGGTAACGTTGGAAGAAGATGCACCGCGTCATACGTCCGCAACACCCACGCCAGCGTTAGCAGCCACGCGACCGTTCGAATGATCCCGCGCCAGAATTCCGATACGTGCAGCAGATGCAAACCGTGCCAGTTCAAACCGCCGCGCCCTCCAGCGAATGCGTCAACGGCGGCGCAAACTTCGACCCCACAAAGAAAATCACCGCTGCCACCACAAACGTGATCAGCGTAATCCCTAACCCCATCCTCAAGTTCGAATGATCACTCACGATCCCAATGATCTTCGGCGAGAACGCATCGCCAAACACATGCAGCGCGAACAATTGTCCTGCCATCGCCGTTGCCCGCAGATGCGCCGGCACCGCATTCAGCGTCGCCGCATTCACCGGCCCGGTCCCGAGGAACACCAGGAACACCGCAACCCCCAACGCCGGCAACGTCACCGACTTCGGCCCAAAGAAAGCCAGCACAGCGGGGGGCACCGCCAAAATCGCACTCAGCGCCGGCACCAAATACAGCGCCTTGCTCGTCTTCTTCGACCACCAGTGCGCCAGCAGGCCGCCCGTCACCGTTCCCCCCAACCCACACACCACCGTAATCCCGCCCATGATGGTCCCCGCAGCCTCCATCGACCGCCCATCCACGCGATTCAGAAACGACGGCATCCACCACGAAATCCCGCCCAGCGAAAACGTCACCGCCGCATACCCCATGATCGAGCACAGGTACGCCTTGTTCGTCAGCAACGAAATCACCGAAGCCTTATCCACCTTCTTCCGATCCTTCGCCTCCGCTCTCTGCGGCTCGCGCATAAAAAACAAAATCAGCAGCGCAATCACCGCCCCAGGAATTGCAGACACAATAAACGCCATCCGCCATCCATGATGCGCCGCCACCACGCCGCCCGACAGATATCCCAGCGCCGCCCCCACCGGGATCGCGACATTGAAGATCGTCAGCACCGCATTGCGCTTGTCGTCGGCGAAGTAATCCGCCAGCAGCGCCGGAGCAAAGATCCCAAAGCTAGCTTCGCCAATCCCGAGAGCCGCATGCCTCAAATTCAGCGACATGTAGCTGTGCACGCTTGCGGTAAAAAAGTTCATCGCCGCAATCATCAGCGCCGCCACCACAATCATCGGCTTCCGCGGAAACCGGTCGCCCAACCACCCAGTCACCGGAGACGACAACACATACGCTACAAAAAACCACAGCGTCAACGACCCAATCTGGCTATCCGAAAGATGAAACTCGCGCTTGATCTGCTCCTGCACCGCTGGCAAAATATACCGATCCAGATAGTTGACGAAGTTCATCGCCGTCAACAGGCAAAGCGCCACCACGGCTCCCTTGACCGCGCGATCTTGGGGTTTGTTCGCTGTCGTCGAGGCAGTCGTCATACTGTGCCGAGGATATCAGGCTAAGACGTGTCCGGACCACGAACACGAACGCGGCGACGCGCTACTTCTCCTGCCCTAGCCGATACATCAGCAGCGCCATCCGCTTCGCCTGCTTCGGTATCGAGTCCAGGTACACCACCTCACCCACCGCATGCGCCCCCGTTCCCATCGCGCCCACGCCCACCAGCCCCGGCACATACGGAGCCACAAATGCAATATCCCCCGCCCCGCCGCCAGCCGGATCCGTGACCTCTTCCACCCCATATCCCAGCGTCGCATTCACCAACTGCAGCTTCGCCAGCAGCGCCTGCGACCCAGGCGTCACGGCCATCGACGGATACGCCTCATCGAAAGAGATCTTCGCATCCGTCAACGCCAGGTGCCGGCCAACAATCGCCTCCATCTTCGCCTTCACCCGCGCCGTCTGATCCTCACTCACGGTCCTCATGTCGCCGATCGCCACCGCTGTCTGCGCAACAATGTTCGCCTTCCCCGACGCCGTCCCACCCGTCTTCTCTTTATCAAGATCAGCAGTCCCTCCACCCAGCACCAGCCCCACGCTGTATGTCAGCCCCGGCTCCCGAAGCTGCGTCCGGAACCCGTCCAGAATCCGCGCCAGCTCATAGATCGCCCCATACCCAAGCCTGTCCCCAAACACCAGCGACGAATGCCCACTCTTCCCGCTCGTCTCCAAGTGCCACGTGATCGAACTCCGCCGCCCAATCCTTACAGCATCGATCCCATCCACCCCGCCATCGCGAAACGCATTCTCAAACTCCAGCGCCACGTCGCTATGCTTCGCCGCATCAATCATGTCTTTCCTACTGATCGCAATCGGCCGCGCCGCATCCTCCTCATCGCCGCTCAACACAATACTGATCTCGGCATCCTTCAACACCCCGGCCGCCTGCATTGCGCGCAACGAGTCCAGCATCACCACCAGCCCACCCTTCATATCGCACGTCCCCGGCCCGGTCGCCACGCGCCCATTTGTTCCCGGCACCCCCTCGTACTTCTGAAACGGCGAGCTAGCATCGAACACCGTATCCATGTGCCCAATCAGCAGCAGCCGTTTGCCACACATCCCCGCCCCCAACGGGCAAGGATGTTCCGCCACCAAATCCCCCGCGCGCCCATCCTTCTCCACCATAGAATTCCACTACACCGTAAACCCCAGCGCCTCAAGCTGCGGTGCGATCACGTCCTTCACCCGCACCACACCCGCAAAATTCATCGTCCCACTATTGATGTCCACCAACTTTTCGAGCAGCTCCACCGCCCCCGGCGTAGCCGCATCAACAGTCTTCACCATCGCCGCTTCCGTCGCAGACGGAACACCCTGTGCGCCAGCCACCCCGCACGCAACAAACGACACGCCAACCATCCACGCAGCCACCACAGAAGTTTTCATAATGGCCGGAGAATACCACGACCTACTTTGCGAAACTTGGCCTCCTTCGCGCACGTTGCGTCAAGGCCTTTGCCTGTTGCCCCGCTACTTCCAGTCTTCGCTCCGTGGATACCGCGCCGTCACCACGGTCGAGATCCCGCCCCGCGGCCGAAAGTCGCCCTTAATCTCCGCCCACACCGGATCGGTCGCCTTCACCACATCATCCAGCACCTGGTTCACAATATTCTCCTGAAAGATTCCCAGGTTGCGATACGTGAACAGATATTCCTTCAAGCTCTTCAGCTCGAGACACTTCTCCCGCGGCATGTACCGAATCGTCAGCACGCCAAAATCCGGCAGCCCAGTCTTCGGACAGACGCTCGTAAACTCCGGATCATCAATCAAAATCTCATACGCCTTAAATTGATTCTGCCAAGTCTCAATCGCCGGAAACTTTGTCTCCAACCCCGCCGCGGCGTGGTCATCGGTATACCCTGTCGTGTGTTCTGCCATCCCTCTAGTTTATCGCGATAGAACTCAAAACCGCACGCTCATCCGACACACCTGCAATCACAGTCAGCGAGTCGTAGCCTTCGTCGGAGGCAGCGCTCCACGCAGCAATCGATTCATCGGTTCCGAGAACCACCGTGCCACTGCCCATCCCAACGGAGCTGTCAGCAACGTGATGACCACGGTCCACATCCCGGGCCGCGCCCCATGCCAGCGCAGATACGCCATCACGCCAAGCAGGACGAGAAACTCATGCGTCAGGTACACCTCATAGCTGTGTCGTCCGAACCACCGAACAGGCGCCGTCAGCCATCCTCCGCCGCGAGAACCGCGTAGTACCGTCGCCACCATCACCAGGCATACGCCGAGCGGCAACACCGTGTCGTCCAGATCCGTCCGCGCCAGAAACCGGCTGGCGCCATGCAGCCACGTCCACCGCGGCCAGGTCGCCATCCACGCGATCAGTACCCAGCCGACAATTTCCGCCGCATAGAACCACCCGCGACCAATCGCAGCCACGCGTGACAACCTGTCACACAGCAACGCCGCGAGACATCCCATCGCGATAGCATTCATGCCGCCAAGATAACTTTTCTCCTGCCCAATATCCGTCGTGATCCATACCGACCGCGCCCACGGACCCAAAACCAGCATCGCGCCTGCGAGCAGAAAAAGCAGCGGCCATCCGACTCGGCGTAAAGGTGACCGCTCCCCCACGAATGCCACACAGACGAGCGGAAAGAAAAGGTAGAACATCTCCTCCACGCTGAGCGACCACATCACATCCCAGTTCGCAGGCAGGTAGCCAGTCTTCGCTTCCAACCAGTTCAGATGAAACGTCAACGCCGAGAACAGCGCCCGCGGCAGGCCGACCGCCTTCTTTACATGCCAGGAGTCAAACGCCTGCCAATAGAGGCTAGCCCAATGGAGCAGACTCAACACCACTAGAATCAGCAGCAAAAGTGGAGCGATCCGCGCAAATCGGATGCGGTAAAACAGCCGCGCTCGCATGTGACGCAGTCCACCGAATCGGCGAATGCTGGTCAGCATGATCAGGAAGCCCGAGATCGCGAAGAAAATCGTCACACCGTTGCCGCCGTTGCGTAGCAGCAGGTGCGATAGCCACCTCGGCAACCCCGTACCCACCGCTACACCGTTCACCAAGAACCGCACCCAGCAATGCAGCAGCACCACTGCCAAAATTGAGAGACCGCGGAGCAGGTCCACCGTCTCAAACCGCGGAGTCGCCGCCCGCTCCACACCCCCTCCATCCCTATGCATAACTCCTATTCAAACACGCCCTCCTCACCTGCCAGAATGGAGTTCGCCCCCGCCAGCCCTCCTCAAAATCCATCCTGCATACCAAACAAACCCTCACCCATCACCCGTCCACATCTACCGCTAATCCGTACTCCCCGGCACCACCGCCCCATTATTCGACTGCCCCACGCGCCGCAGCACTGGCCCTTTCGCCGTCTTCTTCGCCCCCACCCCACGCTTATTCTGAATCCGCTCCAACCGCGCCTTCACGTCATCAAACTCCGACGTCGTCACCAAATACTCCGGCCGCGCCGGCAGAATCGTCGCAATTTCACGCTCCACCGCCGCAATCCTCTCAGGCGTCGCCGGATGATCGCTGAACGCCTTGGAGATCGCCCCCGGCTTATGCTTCTCCAGCGCCGACAGCTTCTCGAAGATCGTCACCATCCCCTGCGGATCGTATCCTGCCCGATACATGTACTGAATCCCCAGGTAATCCGCCTCCGTTTCATACTCGCGCGAGAATTCCAGGAACGACAGCGGCATCGCCAGCTGCGCCGCCTCGTACACCCCATACCCAGTCCACGACCCTTGCGCAAACACAATCATAGGGATCGACCCAATCTCCATATACCCCAGCTTCGTCATCGCGCGCGCCGCATGATGCGCCGCCACATGCGCAATCTCATGCGCCATCACCCCCGCCAATTCGTCCTCCGAATCGCACGCCAAAATCAGCCCCGAGTCCACATAAAAGTATCCACCCGGCAACGCCATCGCATTGATCTCATCGGTGTCCAGCACCTTGATCGTGAACGGAATCTTCGCGTCGGAATTCCTCACCAGATTCTGCCCAATCCGATTCACATACTCCACCACAACCGGGTCGGTCACAAGGTGCGACGTCTTCTCCACCTCCATCGAATACTGCCGGCCCACACTCAGTTCCCAGTTCGTCGAGTACCAGTTGCTCATCCCGCGGCGGCCAATCTTCCGCGTCCCCACCGCGTCCACATCCTGCTCCGAACCCTTCTTAATCTGCGGATCAAACTGCTCACCCGGCGATGCCACCACCGCAGCCTTCGCCGGCGCGACCGCCTGAACGCCCGCGTCCGTACTCCCACTCGATGACTGATCTGGTTTCTCCGCATCCGCAACAGGCGCCGTCTGCTGCCCCACCGCAAACGCTCCCGAGAGCGTGACCATCAAGCCCGCCAATGTAATAATCCGCATGGGAACTCCAGACTGAGCCCGCCGCAAACGCGCTCGTCCTATATTGTATCGACCGCCCACCGCGCCCGACCCAGTACTACTCAATCCTCACGACTCACGACGCATTCACCAGGTGTTATACGTAGTCCCGTCACTAGCCAGCGCCTGCGATCCCGAGTGCACATCGTCCAACCCACCCTGCGTCTCGTTAATATCCGTCATCGTATCCGACATGCCCGTCATCCATGTTTCGCTGCTGCTGGTTATCGGATCCACCGGAATCGACTTCAGATACCCCGCCTGCACCAAATCATCCAGCGAATCCGGCGCCTTCTCCTTATCGATCGTATAGCTGTCAATCGCCGTCCGCATCGTGTGCAGATCTTCCCGCAGCGTAGCTTCTTTCGCTCTCTGCAGCGTTCGCACATAGATCGGAATCGCAATCGTCGCCAGGATCATAATGATTGCCATGACGATCATCAGCTCGACGAGCGTAAACCCGCCTTCGCCCTTTCTCCCTGCGCGCACTGTTCTAATCCCTGCCATCTGCTCTCAATGCCTACTTCCTATTTCCTGCACTTCATCACCAGGTGTTGTACTTCGTTCCGTCCAGCGCCGTTCCCTGGCTCTTGCTATACACGTCGTACACATCCTGACCGCCAAAACTATCCGAGTCGGGCGGATCCTGGTTAGACCGCAATCCCCAATCCGTATTGCCGGTCATCGGATCCACGGGAATCGCCCGCAGAAACCGCATCTTCTTGTCCTTTACATCCACGCCGTTTACCAGCGTCTGCAGGTCCGGTGGATAGTTATTCGAGTCTGCCTTGGTCTGAATTCCGCCCAGGTCCGCAACGTCTTTGTACATATCAATCGACCGGCGCATCTCCCAGAGATCAGCCCGCAACTGCCGCTCCTTGGTTCGCTTCACCTCAAATTTCACCGCAGGAATTGCCGCCGTTGCGAGTACCGAAAGAATCGCGAGAACGATGATCAACTCCATCAGCGAGACACCACGTTCTCCGCTGCGCACCCGCAGTCGTTCCGCGCTCGATTCTCTCTGGCTGACCATCTTCCCTCCTTCCTTCGACGCCCCCAATCTTTATTTAACGTGTACGACACCTTGGTTGCCAACCGACACCGTCCGGTTCTGCTGGCTGTCCCTGGTTCCAATCCGTGTCAGCGCCAGCGTCGAATCGCCCGGCCCAATCGCCTTGAACGTCAGCGTGCAGATCGAGCCCTGTCCGTCCACACCCTTCGTCCCCGGCGGTCGCGTCGCCGAAATCGTTACGGCTCCGTTGCCTTCATCGCGATGCACCAGCGCCACCGACTGTCCATCCTTACCCAGCAGATCGCCAGCATCCACATTCACCAGCGACAGCACCTTGGGATCGAACTGTATCTGCAGCGGCACGGCAAATAAATCATGCGCATTCATCGCAACAATCGATACCTGGAACGTCGCACCGACAGCCTGATTTGTACTCCCCGGCGTCACAGCCAGCGTCAGCGGCGTTGCAGACATCGTTCCGTTCGCCGACATGTGCATGTTCGCAATCGTCTCCGGCGTCACCGGCTTACTATCCGCAGCCATCTTCGCAATCATCGACGAGGCAGCATTCGCCGCCGAGGTCACCGGCAACGAGTTCGACGGCGGGCCGCCCTCCGAGCTCTCCACCGTCGGTGCCGCACCCGGCGCCTTGCGCAGCAACTCAACCGACTGGCTCGTGCCCGTGTAAATCGCCCGCGTATTCTCGTCCGTCAAAATCGACTCGCGAACAATATGCGGAATAATCAGGAACACGATATCGTCGCTCGCCTGCGTCTTGTCCGTGCTCGCAAAGAAATACCGCAGAATCGGCAACTCTCCCAATCCTGGCGTTCCGTTCACGTTCTTCATGTCCTGCACCTGCATCAGCCCTGCCAGCAACGCGGGCTCGCCGTCCTTCAACTGAATCACCTCGTCCGCAACGCGCTGCGAGATGATCGGTTCCGTCACACCCGAAATCGTTGACGACCCGTTCTCCGCCGATACCTCTACCTTCAGCTTCAGCGAGATCTCGCCGTCATAATGCACCGTCGGCGTCATATCGATATTCACGCCCACATCCAGGTACGTGAACTGCGTCTGCACGCCCAGCGACGCCGTCGTGATAGCCGTACCCGCCGAGTACGATCCAGTCGCAATCGGAATCTTCGATCCAATCTTCAGGGTCGAATGCTGGCCATCCGTCGCACGGATGCGCGGGTTCTGCAGAATGCGCGTGTCCGAGTCCGACAGCAGCGCATTCACCGTCCCGCCGCCTACCGTCACCGCAAAGTTCGTCGCGTTCAAGTTGCCCAGCGTGTTCAGCGTCAGGCCAGACGTTGTTGTCGTCGAGCTGCCCGTCGTCGTCGTAGTCGAGCTCGTCGAAATATTCGCATTGCTATACTGCGGCGTCAGGCCAAAGCTCGTTGGCAGCGTGATACCGATGTCCCTCTCCAGCGAGCGGTTTACTTCCAGCTCCGCCACATCCACCACCACCTCGGGCTTGGTGCGATCGAGGTCGTTGATAATTTTTTCTGCCAGGATCAGCTCATCCGGCGTTCCACGAATAATTAATGCATTCTGACTCGCCACCAAATAAATCTTCAGCCCCGGATCCAGCAAATTGCGGATCGCCACCATAATCTCGTTCGCGTCATTCTGCTGCGACACGTTGGTCAGATAAAACGTCTGCACCGCCAGGTCATCAACCTCTGTCCGCTTGGCTCGAGTATTCTGCGCCACGAAGATCGTGTTGCTGGTAACCGGCTTCCAGAACGTCCCACTCAGCACACCCACAATGTGCAGCGCCTGCTCGAGCGATACATCATTCAAATCCACCGGGATGCGCTTGGGCACATACTCCGGATCGAAGATCACGTTCAGACCCGCCGCCCTGCAGATCGCCTGGTACACCACCTCGGTATCCTGCTGCGCCATGTGCAGCGTGAGCGGATCGTCCGACACCGGCTGCAACACCACCGGCCCACCCAGTGTCGAGATCTCGCTCTGCATCTGCCGCTGATACGGCGTCTCTTCGCCCATCCCCGGCACTAGGGGCTTTCCCGCTGAGCCCGGCGCCCCCGCTGCTCCCTGGCCCGGCGCACCGGCAGGCCCGCTCGTCTGTCCCGACCGTTTCTCCATCACCTGCAGCTCTTGCGCCGCCGCCTGGTTGCCCGGATCGATCTGCAATGCCCGCGCAAATTCGTTGATCGCACCATCCACGTCGCCCGACTGCCGCAACACCCGGCCGCGATCCACATGCATGTTCGCCGCCTTGAACCGCATGCTCTCGAAGCTCGTCCGATATTGCATATCATTCGGCTTCTTCAAATGTGCCTGGCGATAATCCTCAAACGCCGCGTCATAATCATCGCGCGCCTCGGCCTGCTGCCCCTTCTTGTTCCACGAGCCCGCCGACTGCGCATGCGCGCTGCTCACCGCCATGCCCGAAAACAGCATCACGCCCAGCATCCACGCCATCGGCAACGCTTCCAGCCGTCGCCGGCGAGGCCGCAACGCTTCCCCGCAAAACGCTGCCCAGCGCCCCATCAGGCTGCGCCGTACGCTTCGATCGATTCCGTCTGCCGCCCGTCCCTGCATACCTGCAACCTGCTCCCCTGCAATCCGATACAAGATGCCTCGGACACCGGTCTCGCAGCCCCGTCCGGTCATCACCCCCGCCCCGTTTTCCGGGAAAACTGGAGCGGCCATTCCTGGGGTTTCGAGCGGTTGATCGGGCTCGCTTGATGATACAGCCATTATCCGTCGCTTCACTAGTCTCTCCGCTCCAAACCCGTTGCCTTACCTCGTCCGCGGAGACCTTCCTTCGTCCCTCGCAGCGTTCTTGCTCCCTTAACACTCACGGTGTCCACGCCTTCTTCTGCTCCCAGATCCACGAACTCCGAGTCTCAACCTCTTCGCCCGCATCTATCCCTTTAACAGCATTACCTGCGGGACGATCTGCTAGCATCAAGCTCTTGGACGGCCCACCACCCGTTTTGTCGCCAAGCAGAACCTAATCCCTAATCTCTGTTCCCTAATTCCTGTATTCCCAATGCCTCGCTCACTCTCCAATCCGACCGTTCCAGCCCCACCCAAGCCCTCCGCCAAAGAGAAGGATCGTGATCCCGTGGCCGCCGGCAAGCGCGACGCCGCCTTCAACCGTTCGGCCAGCTTCAACTACTTCCTCTCCGACCGCTTCGAGTGTGGCGTAGCCCTCCGCGGCACTGAAGTAAAGTCCATCCGCGAAGGCAAAGCCAATCTCAAAGACGCCTACGGCCTCCTCAAGGACGGCGAGGCCTTCCTGCTCAACGCCCACATCGGCCCGTTCTCGCATGGCAACGCCATGAACCACGAAGCGTTACGTACCCGGAAACTCCTGCTCCACAAAAAAGAGATTGAAAAGCTCGAAGGTTTGACGAAGCAGAAAGGCTACACGCTGATCCCCGTCAAACTTTATTTCAGGAACGGCCGCGTCAAGTGCGAAATCGCTCTCGCCAAAGGCAAGCAGGACTGGGACAAGCGCGCCACCGAACGCGCCCGCGAAGGCGACAAGGAAGCCAAAGCCGCCATCGCCCGCTCCCAACGCAGCTAGCCGAACACACCAGCGACAAAATTCCAAAGCCTACAGCAAGCGTGATCGTATCGCGCATGAGTCAGCCCACCACCTCCGAAAGTCCTACCCAACATAGCCTCTCCCCTGGCGTCGCCGAGCCACAACTTCCAGGTACTCATTCTTCACCAGCGTCCGCTCCTCCGGATTCTCCGCCACATTCTCTCCCGCCCACAACTCCTCCAGCGCCTCAGCAAACTTCGCCTGCCCCGCCTCATCCAACCGCCCAAACGCCATCTGCGTCGGCCCAAAATACTTGCGGAAGAATGCCACCGCCCCCGCAGCGTTCACCGGCATATCAAAATCAATCGGAATCAGCTCCGTCCGAATCTCTTCGAACGTCTCCCCCAGCCGCGCGCGCACTGTCGCCTCCTCGCCCCACATCACGGGTGGCGGCAACCCCGGCGGCGGCGGCGCATGCATGCTCCCCACCTTGAACATCTTCCCGCTAAAGCTCGACGGATTCCAGTTCGCCATCGCCAGCAATCCGCCCGGCTTCAGCACCCTCGCCAACTCCGAAGCCACCACCTCCGGCCGCGGTGCAAACATCGCCCCGAACATCGTCACCACCGCATCGAACGACCCATCCGCATACGGCAGTTGTTCCGCATCTCCCTCATCAAACTTCACCGCCAACCCCTCCGCAGCCGCACGCTCGCGCCCCTGAACCAGCAGATTGGTCGCAATGTCCACGCCCGTCACCACCGCCCCCGCTCGCGCCAGCGGCAGCGCCACATTTCCCGTTCCACACGCGACATCAAGCACCCGCATCCCCGGCGCAATCGGCAACCGCTCCACAAACTTTTCAGCCGCCCCTGCAATAGTCTTCGCGACCATCCCGAAATCTCCCGCCATCCAGGTCGCGCGCATCGACGCCTTGATCTGTTCCATCGGTATTCCAGAACTCGCCATAACCAGTTCTCCCTAAATGACTTTCCACCACAATCCTTCACCGCCTCAATCAAGTCAAGCCGAAATTTCCCCTCCCACACGCCACCACCAGCAACCCTCCCAACCATCGCCTCCGCTTATACCCTGAAGCCCAACCGGCACTAGTGGTCGTAGTTCGCCCACACCCCGCGAATCTTCCCCAGCTCACCGATCAACATCACCTCCGCAGTCTTGCTGCCGCGAACATTATTCAGATAAGAAATCACGATCGTCTCTAGTCCCCACAGCGTCTCCACCAGCTCAAACCGCAGATGCGGATACGCCTTCAGGCCCAACTCGAAGTACTCCCGCAGCGCCACCTTGCCACGCACCGTCCCATCGCCTTGCAATAGTCTCTGCGCTACCGGCGAACGCAGCTCCACCTCATCCTCGTAATGCGTAAGGATAAAGTCGAGATCGTGGCTGTTCCACGCCGCAATCCACTCCTCGGCAAACGCACGCACAAAGTCAGGCTGTAACGGCAAGAATGGGGCGTGCTGATCCATAAGCGCTTCCTCCGATCACGTCAGAATAGCGCAGAATCTCGCAACGCCCATTCAAGCCCTGCCACTAGTCGACCTGGATCATCCCCTCCAGCCGCGCGTAGCTCGCTTCCATTCCCCGTTCCATCCCGCTCGCCAGCATCATCGCCCGCGTCTGCGCATCGGGAAGCGTCATCCGCATTGTCATCAACGTTCCCGCACCATCCTTGTCGAACCGCGTCTCAACATGGTTGTCAGGAGTCGGATCCGGCATGTGCATCCGCTCCACATGAACGATCCGATGCCCCGGTCCAACCTCCACAATTTCTCCCGTGATGAAAAACCCCTTGCTCCCATCGACCTTCGTCCACTCGTAGCGAATCTTCCCGCCGGGTCTCCCCTCGTAAATGCACACCGGCATCACCCATCCCTCGGGCCCCAGCAGCCATTGCTGGATCAACGCCGGATCCGTGTGCGCCCGATACACCGCCTCAGGAGACGCGACAAAGCGCCTGGTTACGATTACGTGAGTTTCACCCTCTGTCTCCAGCGTCATCTTTTTCGTCAGCGTCGTTTTGCTCATCGTCTCTTCTCCTTTTTAGGTTTCTCCATAGCGGCAAGCACCTCATCCAGCCGCTCGTAGTTCTTTTCCAGACTCTTCCGCAACATCGCAAGCCACTCGTCCATCGCCTCAATCCCAGCCTTCTCCAGTCGCCGCGGCCGCTTCGTTCCTTCCACCCGCTGCGAAATCAGCCCAGCCTCTTCCAGCACCTTCAAGTGCTGCGAGATAGCCGGCTGCGTCACATCGAACGGATCCGCTAGCTCCGACACCGTCGCTTCCCCCTTCGCCAGCCGAGCAAGAATCGCTCGCCTGGTCGGATCAGCCAGAGCGGAAAAGGCAATGTCCAAATTGAGCCCAACATTCATAATCAATAACTTATATAAGTATTCACTTATAGTCAAGTGAAAATTATTTTGCTTCGCCCCTGGGCACCCAACCCTCCGGCCACGTGAGCAATTCAGCACATCCACTTTCTCCTCCAAAGCAGACAATCAGTTAGGTGTCTTCGAGGACCCGCACGTGCCGGAACTACAGATCCAACCGCAGACGCGAGACCCCGAGCAAAATTTGTTAACAGAAATGAACGAGCGGATCCGGATGGACAAAGTCCTCCTCAAGGCCGGCGCCCTGCAACGCGCCATCCTCAACAGCGCCAACTTCTCCTCCATCGCCACCGACGCCCACGGCGTCATCCAGATCTTCAACGTCGGCGCCGAGCGCATGCTCGGCTACACCGCCGCCGAAGTCATCAACAAGGTCACCCCCGCAAACCTCTCCGACAAGCCCGAGCTCTTCGCCCGCGCCTCCGCTCTCAGCCTTGAATTCGGCACCAACATCACTCCCGGCTTCGAAGCCCTCGTCTTCAAAGCCTCCCGCGGCATCGAGGACATCTACGAGCTCACCTACTGCCGCAAAGACGGCAGCCGTTTCCCCGCCGTCGTCTCCGTCACCGCCCTCCGCGACGCCCAGGGAGCCATCATCGGCTACCTCCTCATCGGCACCGACAACTCTGCCCGCAAGCAGGCCGAAGAAGCCCTCCTGCGCAGCGAGATGTTAGCCAGCGCCGGCCGCATGGCCGCCAGCATCGCCCACGAGATCAACAATCCACTCGAGGCCATGATGAACACCCTCTACCTCGTCCGCTCCACACCCGACCTCCCCGACCAGGCGCGCCTCTACCTCGATATCGCCGACGGCGAGCTCATGCGCATCGCTCACATCACCCGCCAGACCCTCGGCTTCTACCGCGAATTCTCCGCCGCTACCAGCAACCCTGCCTGCGACCTTGTCGAATCCGTCGTCGACCTACTCAAATCCAAAATCCAGGCCACCGGCGCCACGGTCGTCCAGCAATGTGACGACCCGCTCCATATCCTCGGCATTGCCGGCGAGCTTCGCCAGATCCTCGCCAACCTGCTCGCCAACTCGCTCGATGCCGTCAGTCATGACTGCCGCATCATTATCCGCGCCACCACTTCGCTCGACCCTGTCAGCAGCAAGAGCCGCATCCGCATCTCCGTCTCCGACTGCGGCCACGGCATCACCCCCGCCACCGCCAAGCAAATGTTCGACCCCTTCTTCACCACCAAGGGCACCGTCGGCACCGGCCTCGGCCTCTGGGTCTGCAAGCAGCTAGTCGACAAGAACGGCGGCTCCATTCGCGTCCGCTCCCGAACCCACGGCCCCAAGCACGGCACCACCTTCTCCATCACCCTCCCCCGCGACTTAACAGCCGCCCTCGCGCCAGCTTAAACGCCGGGTGCCCCATCTTCGCCGCGTCCTTTGCGGCTAAGGTGGGCATCGGGCAAAGCCCGACCGCTCCCGCTCATCTCTTCCCCCAACGTTTGTCATCGTGGCCTCGCGTAGCAGAAGATCCGGGTGGGCGCGCAGGACCCGATGCAAAGCCTATCAAGTCTTACGACTTGTTCGCACCTTGGCTTCGCGACTCATGACAGACTCAAACGCCCCTGACTTGCGGTATGCCTGGAGTCTGGGCTATGTTCGAACAACTTGCGGGATGCAAGTAGAAATCAGGAGGCGAGATGGCCACGCTCATCTTCGGAATGATGCAATCTCTCGATGGCTATATCGCAGGGCCTTCCGGCGGCCCCGATTCGAACGGAGTTTTATCGTCACAAGCAGCAGCAGAAATGCCGCCACCGCATCCATCCACCTTCCGCCATTTTACCGAGCATATCCGTAGCCTGGACGGCATCCTCTACGGCAGACGCCTGTATGAGGTAATGACGTATTGGGATGAGGACAAGCCTGATTGGGACGAGGTTGACCATGAGTTCGCCCGCGCCTGGCGTCCCAGGCCGAAGTGGGTTGCATCCCGTACGCTAAAATCCGTTGGTCCGAACGCCACCCTTATCCAGGGGGATGTGATCGACTATGTACGAAGCCTAAAGTCCGAACGAAAGGGAGACCTCGAAGTCGGCGGCGCCGAGTTTGCGCACGTCCTGTCCACTGCAGGACTCATCGACGAGTATCGCCTGTACCTTCGACCCTACGTCCTCGGCGGCGGCAAACCCTTCTTCGCCGGCCCCGTGCCTCCGCTTCGCCTCCTAAAGCATGAACCCATCGGCGAGGACACGGTACGCTTGACGTACGTGCCCGCCTGATCGATCTTCCATCCCTGTTCGTACCGACGAGTCGGCCTGTCGGAAGTGATCCGTTCGAGGTCTGGTGACGGGATAGCTCCGAAGTTCGCAGCAGCCTCGAACCTGCTCCTGTTCTCGTCCTTACCCTTCTTCCGGTCATCCCTCTCGGAATCTGCTTCTGTCCTTGCCTTCCTCTCGCCGTCCGCGCACGACACAATCTTCCAGGTACCCCAAGGCTTCAGCCTTGGGTCTCATAACGCCCGGCTGAGGGCCCTACCTCGCTGCCGCAGGCCGGAGTGAAGCCGCAGGCGTAACGACTGAATCGCCTTCCTCGAATCGCGCACGAATCCCATGGACAGCCGAATAAAAAATCAAGCGCTACCATAGACAATGTGACCACCACTCTGCTCCACCAGTCCCCCGCCGGCTTCGCCACCCCGCTCCTCGTAGTCTTCGCCGCCGACACCGCCACCAAAGACGCCCCCGCCACCCCCACTCTCCTCACGACCTCCGCGCCAATCGAAACCGCCGCGACCCCCTGGCTAACCTCCGGCGACTTCAAAGCCACCCTCGGCGAGACCTTCCTCCTCCCGGCCCCCGCCGGCCTCAAAGCCCAGCGCCTCCTCCTCATCGGCCTCGGCAAGGCAGACAAGCTCACCCCCCACGAACTCCGCAAGGCCGCCGGCGTAGCCATCCGTTTCGCACGCCCCCGCACCCTCCGCACCCTCGCTCTCACCCTCCCCGAACACCCACTCCTCCCGCCCGGCCCCTGCATCCGTGCAATAGCCGAAGGCGCCATCGTCGCCGACTTCGACATCGACTTCTACCGCGCCGACCGCAAAGACCTAAGCATCGAATCCCTCACCGTCCTATCGGCCTCACCCATCACCGAGGCCCTCCAAACCTCCTTCAACGAAGGCGTCATCCTTGCCGAATCCCAAAACTTCGCCCGCACCCTCATCAACGAGCCCGGCAACATCCTTACCCCCACCGAACTAGGCAAGCGCACCGCCGCGATGGCCGCCGAATTCAACCTCGCCTGCGAAGTCCACTCCATGGAGAAAATCCTCGAACTCAAAATGGGAGCCTTCGCGTCCGTGACCCAAGGCTCCCCCCAACCCCCCGCCCTCATAGTCCTCCGCTACGAACCCCCAACACCACCACCCACCAACGCGCCCATCATCGGCCTGGTCGGCAAGGGCATCACCTTCGACACCGGCGGCATCTCCATCAAGCCCGCCGCCGACATGGACAAAATGAAATACGACATGGCCGGCGCCGCCAGCATGATCGCGACCATGCGAGCCATCGCCCAGCTCAAACCCAACGTCCGTGTCCTCTGCGTAGTCTGCTCCTGCGAAAACATGCCTGACGGCCACGCCTTCAAACCCGGCGACGTAGTCACCGCCATGTCCGGCAAGACCATCGAGATCATGAACACCGACGCCGAAGGCCGCCTCGTCCTCGCCGACGGCCTCCACTACGCCCAAACCCTCGGCGCCACCCACCTCATCAACGCCGCCACCCTCACGGGAGCCATCGGCACCGCGCTAGGCCAAATCAACGCCGGCCTCTTCTCCAACAACGACGAAACCACGCAACACTTCTTCGACGCCGTCACTATCACCGGCGAAAAATTCTGGCGCATGCCCTGCACGGACGACTACCGCGACCAAATTAAATCCCAAATCGCCGACATCCTGAACAGCACCGGCAGCCGCTACGGCGGAGCCACCACCGCCGCAATGTTCCTAAAAGAATTCGTAGGCGACACCCCCTGGATTCACCTCGACATAGCCGCCGTAACCTGGCTAGACGACGCCAAGCCCTGGCAATCCAAAGGCCCCAGCGGCGTAGCCATCCGCACCATCACCGAATGGGTCCGCACCTACGCCAGCTAAGCCTCCCGTGATATACAGGAAACTCATACCCGCCTCCCCCCGTCTCAAACCCCCGACCACAAGCACCCAGCGTTAAAGTTACCTCCATCCTCTCCCAAGGACCCACAGGATGCCCCAACGCCTTCGCCCCTTCTTTCTCGCCTGCGCCGCTCTTTTCACGATGGCCATCGCACCCGCCATCCCCGCACAAACTTCCGCCGAGCCCCCTGCCGCCGCTCCAGCAAGCCCTCAATCCCGCCCCCACCGTCCGCGTCCCAAGCCCACCAACCTCCAAGTCCTCCCCAAGGACTTCACCGGCGACCAGGTCGTAGAGATCATGCACAAGTTCGAAGACCAACTCGGTGTCGAGTGCGACTATTGCCACGCCAAGAACCCCACGCCGAGCCCCACAACCGGCCACCTCGACTTCGCCTCCGACGCCAACCCCATGAAGGACCGCGCCCGCGTCATGATGCACATGAGCGAGGAAATCAATCAGCACTTCCTCACCCAGCTCAAGACCCCTCCAGCCGACCAGCAAGTCAGTTGCGGCACCTGCCACCGCGGCAACGCCAAGCCTCTGCCGTTCGTGCCCACGCCCGACACCCCTCCTCCCGCCGCAGCACCTGCCAAGAAATAGACAAATCAGCCTGAGACGAGCGGGTGCCCCATCCATACGCGCTCTTGCGGAATGGGTGGGACGCGAATGCTTCGGAACGCCACGACTTCATCGGCATCCTCTCTACACATAGCGCAATCCGCCTAAACTAACCCCATGCCCTTCTCGGCAACAGACCGCCTCTTCGTCCTCACCGGCGCGGGCATCTCCGCCGAGAGCGGCCTCGCCACCTTCCGCGGCTCCGGCGGTCTATGGAACGGCCATCGCGTAGAAGACGTCGCCACCCCCGAAGCCTGGCACGCCGACCCCGCCCTCGTCTGGCGCTTCTACTCCATGCGCCGCCGCGACGCCCTCGCAGCCCAGCCCAACGCCGGCCATCTGGCCCTAGCCGAACTCGAACGCCAGATGCCCGGCCGTTTCTATCTCTGCACCCAGAATGTCGACGACCTCCACGAGCGCGCCGGCTCGCGCCACATTCACCACATGCACGGCAGCCTCTTCCAATCCCGCTGCACCCGCTGCAACGCCCCTTTCGCCGACGCAGCCTCCTACGAGAACGCCCTCCCCACCTGCAAAGTCTGCGGCCATCCAGTCCGCACAGCCATCGTCTGGTTCGGCGAAATCCCTTTAGCCATGGACGACATCTACGCCGAGCTCGACCGCGCCACCGTTCTCCTGGTCGTCGGAACCTCCGGCTCGGTCTACCCCGCCGCGGGCCTTGTTCACATCGCCAACCAGCGTCGCATCCGTACAATCTACGCAGGCCCCGAAGAACCTCTCAACGCGGACGCCTTCGACGAAATCCTCCTCGGCCCCGCCACCGAAGTCCTCCCAACCCTCACCGCAATTCAACCCTCGGCGTCTTAACTCTCGCCGCCCGCGTAGGACTCCATGATCTCCTCCATCAATCTCCTCCAAGCCTGCACCGAGCTCACGGACCTCTGGTCGCCCAAAGTCATCGGTAAGGTTAACGACCAACACGTAAAAGTAGCCAAGCTCCAGGGTGAGTTCGTTTGGCATAAACACGATCACGAGGACGAACTCTTCCAGGTCCTCCGCGGCAACATGCGCATCCAAATCCACGATCAGCCCGACGTCGAGCTCTCCCCTGGCGACTTCTGCGTCATCCCTCGCGGCACCCTGCATAACCCAATCGCCGAAGAGGAATGCTGGATCGTTCTGATCGAAACCGTCACCACCCAGCACACCGGCGACATCCAAACTCCACGCACCCGCTCCATCGAAGATCAACTCAGCCAGCCATGAGCCCGCAGCCCCAGCCACTCTACCCGCCCCCTCCGCGTAGGACCCTATGCCCACCCTCCTTCCTCGCAGCTTCTATCTCGATTCACCCGACGTGGTCGCGCGCAACCTGTTAGGCAAGCTCATCACCCGAACCCTCAACGGCGAGCGGCTCACCGGACGCATCATTGAAATCGAAGCATACCTTGGCCTCTCCGATCCGGCCTCGCATTCCTTCATCGGCAAGACACCGCGCAATGCAGTCCTCTTCGGACCGCCCGGTTTCTCCTACGTCTATTTCATCTACGGAATGCACTACTGTCTGAACTTCTCCTGCCAACCGGAAGGCGAACCCGGCGGCGTACTCATCCGCGCCCTCCAACCAGTAGCAGGACTTGAAACCATGGCACGCCTTCGCGGACTCCCAGCGCCCGTAAAACCGAAGCTCCTCTGCTCCGGTCCCGGTCGCCTCTGCGAAGCCCTGGGAATTACCCTCGCCGAAAACGGCCTCGACGTAACCCGCACCAAATCGCCTCTGCGCGTACTCGACGACAGCTTTCGCCCAACCTCCATCACCGCCACACCCCGCATCGGCATCAGCAAGGCAGTAGACCTGCCCCTCCGTTTTCTCATGACCGCGCAGGACCCGGGTGCCCCATCTTCGCGACGGCCCTATCGTCGCTAAGCCGGGGTCCCCGACGGACGTTCTTTGTCCGTTGGGGTGGAACGTGGGCATCGCGCGCCAGCGCGACCGCTCCTGCCCCTCTCCAAACTCATCTTCACAACGGTCTCAGCATCGCACGGGAGCGCAGCCCCGCAGTCAGCTTCTAGTTACCCCAAGGCTTCAGCCTTGGGTCTCATAACGCTGGGCCGAAGGCCCTTCCTTGCTGCCGCAGGCCGAGTGAAGCCGCAGGCGTAGCGACTAAATTGCATTCCTCCACCTCGCCACAAATCAACTCGCCGCAAAAACCTGTCAAGCCCCTGCAACCACCCAAAACCGCGAAACCCCGCATAAATACTGGCGATTAAATCTTCGAAAACTTGGCATAGTTACCCCATCCAACTCGCTACAATAGAAGTAGACAGAAGTAGACCCAAATCCATCCACAGCCCGGCACCTGCCGGGCATTTCGCTTTTAAACGCCGAATCGCCTAAATCCAACCGATTCCCTCCAACCTTGCGCCCAAAAGTACCCCGGGGAGAGCCCCACCTATGAAAACCATCCCAACACCCACCTGCCACCACCTTTTCCCCGACGACCACCGCTGCGGCTCCCCCTCCCTCCGCAACGAAGCCTTCTGCTTCTTCCACCACCCCGACCGCCAAACCGCCCCGAAAACCGCTCCCGCCCGGCTCCCGCAAAGGCACACGTCTACCAGCAAGTCCCGTGAATGCAAACACTTACAATGCCCTTTCAGGCGCCACCGGTGGGTACTTGCCGAGTAACCCCTATTGCCTCAATACCTCGCGCAGTAAATCCCGAGATACGGGTAGGGGGTACTTTCTACCCTAACCCGCTTGAATACAGCCAGTTACCTCGAAAAATCGCCCCGAAACTCAGTAGTACTTTCATACTTAAGCTATCTGGATTGAATCGCTTAGGTCCAAAAAAATGCGTAGAAGGTGGGAGGGGTACCCCTCCCACCTCCTCACACCACCAATCCCTACATCGCGCTCGGCACGGTAATTCCCAACCACCCCAGCACCCTCACCAGCTCTCGCCGAGCCACCGCCGCGGTCGCCAGCAGCAGCATCTTCCGAGCCTCATCCGTCTCGGTCAAAATGTGATGCCGGTGATAAAAATTATTGAACTGCTGTGCCAGCGCAAACGCATACCGCGCCAGCATCGCCGGCTCCGCCGCTGCAATCGCCTGCTCCAGCACCAGCGACAGCCGCGAAGCCGTCAGCCAAACCTCCCAGACACTCGTCCCCTCATCGCCGACAAGCATCGCGCTCAAATCCAAATCAGCGACAGCCGCCAGCGCAGCCTCCTCGCTCACACCAGCTTTACGAAAAATATTAGCCGCCCGAACAGCAGCATACTGCGCATACGGCCCAGTCTCTCCATCGAAAGCCAGCGCATCCTGGTAGTCGAACGCGATCACCGTATTACGCGTAAACCGCAGCAGGAAAAACCTCAGCGCGCCTACACCAATCGCCTCAGCAATCTCCGCGCGCTCGCGCTCCTCCAGCTCCGGATGCCGCGCTTCCACTTCCTTGCGAGCCGCCGCAATCATGCGATCAATCAGGTCATCGGCCTTCACGCCGAAGCCCTTGCGTCCGCTCACCTCAATAAAATTCTTAGCCTTATCTTCGTCGCTCAACACATAGCCAAGATCTTCCGCCATGCGAGCCGTCAGCCCCACAAACGCATAGTTCAGATGCGTATACCGATCGCTCTCATCCACATAACCCAGCGCCCGCAACGACTCCTTCACCTGCGTCTGCGGATCATCCTGCCGCGAGTCGATCACGTTATAAATCGCATCCGCATGCCCGAAACTGGAGTGCGGATCTTCTCCATGCGTAGTCGAGATCCAGCAAGTATGTGTCGCATACTCCCGAAACTTCGCATAACCAAAGTCTTTTCCCAACAACCCATACTTCCAAAGGTGGTACGCAATGTCTTTCCCGACATACGTCACCGTCCCATTCGAACGCACAATAATCTTCGCGTCTTCGTCCGGTCCACTCTCCGACAACTCAACACCAGCAGCCGCGGAGATCGCCCGACGCATCACCCAGCAACCCTTGTTCTTGCCTTCCGTCTCAAGATACAAAACACCGCGCTCCACCATCAGAGCCCGCGCCGTCTCCCAGAAGTGGGAGTGCAGAATCTCACTCTCGCGCGGCAGAAAGTCATACTCAATCCCCAACCGCTCCATCGTCTCCAGGTGCCGCCGCAGCACACCTGTAGCAATCAACTCCGCAATCTCGGCTTTGTCGTTACCGCCAGCCTCAATCGCATGCAGCGTATCCAGCCGCAGTTGTCTGCGCTCACCCACGCGCGGAGCATCCGCTTCGTACCACTGCGAAACCTCCGCATACAGATCCCAGCATGCGTAATCCAAGCGCTTGCCCGCGGCTTGTAGTTCCGCTATCCACGCCCGCACATCAGCCAGCGACATCCCTTGCAGCTCCGTCATCGCCACCACAATATCGGCCACCTGCACACCCGTGTTGTCGATGTAGTTCTGCACGCCAACGTCCCAACCAGCCTTGTACTCATCCGTCTTCAGCATCCGCGCAAAGCTGTCGCCAAGAATCGCATTCCGCAGATGCCCCACATGCGCAGCCTTATTCGGATTGATACTCGTATGCTCGACCAGCCGAAACCCGCCACCACCCACAATGGCATGCTCGTCCGCGGCCATCCGTTTCACCACGCCCGAGCGATCCAGCTTCACATTCAAATAGCCCGCACCGGCAATCTCGACAGCCGCCACACCCGGCGTCTCCGCCAGCTCCGCCTGCAGCTCCTGCGCAATCGCGCGCGGAGCCTTCTTCAGCCGCTTCGCCAACTCAAACGCGACCGGCAGCGCCATCTCCCCAAACTCGATCTTCGGCGGCAGTTCCACCGCGAGATTCGCCAACGAAATCTCGTAGCGCTCCTTCAACAGCGCTTCTATCCGTGACTGCAACTGCAATTGCAACGTCCTATACATGGCCTTGTCTTTCTAGCTGTTGGTCTGTAATTACGGCAATTCGGCCGGCAGCGTTTCTAGCTCTTGCAGCAGCGGCTTGCGCCGCCCCTCGTGTACGCGATGTACCAGGAACATCCCTCCGCCCGCGCTAGTAATCACCAGTAGCAGCCATGCGTGGACCAACAGTCCATAGAGTCCCGCATCCGCCGCGCTTGCGCCATGACGCATCATCGCATCCTTGCACGCCAACTCAAAAGGTCCAATGCCGCCAGGCGAACTCGGAATCAGAAACGAAAGATTGGCCTCCGCCATCGCCTGCCATGGGCCGATTGCATCGCTGACCATACCGATCGTCTTTGCGATCGAGATATACATGAAGCACTCGCAGGTCCACGCCGCAAGACTATAGACCACCAGCATCAACGTGCCGCCAACCCCGATTTGCTTGATGCAATCGAGCGCCAGCATCAGCCAATGCCCGACCTTCTGTACTTTAGAATTCTTAGCCTTCGCGAACAGCTCGCGCAGCGGTTTGTCCAGCGTTTGTGCGCCCAACACCATCACCAGCAGTCCTGCGACCGAGATCGCCAGCCCAGCCTCCGCCACCAGCTTTAGGTGCGGCGCCACGCGGCCCCCAAACTGCAGGCTCGCCACAAAGAAAACGCCCAGAGAAAACACATCCAGCAACTTCTCCAGGATCACCGTGCTCAGCACCATCGACGGCGTCGCATTCATATCGCCTGCGTAAGTGAATATGCGCATCACGTCACCGATTCGCAGCGGCAGCACATTGTTGGCCGCGAGTGACGTTAAGAACACCCTGGAACACACCGTGAAGCGCGCATGAACGCTACGCAGCATCCACCAAGCGCGCACGCATCGCAGCCCGTACCCTGCTACGCAGAACCCGATGACTCCCACGATCCACACCGGCGAAACAATCCTCAGACCATGAAACGCGGCAGGGTCAAATCCCCGCTTGCCGTTCGGTTCAATGCGAATATAGGTCCACCAGATAAAAAAGCCACTCACCAGCAAGCCTGGCAAGGTCTTCAGTAGACTCAACCGTTTTTCACGCGTCACAGGCTCTGCCTCGATTGAAACGCGCCAGTCATCCAGAAATTCATTGATTCGCTCTTGTTCCTTGGGGGTAATCTTGTTCTTCGATTAGATGTTCATTGTATCGTCCGCAGCCGTCTAAACTATTCGGATGCATCCCGCTGCAAAGCGTTTCCCCGCATTCTCCCCTGTACAACACAAACCGTGGCACCGATCGACTTGGTTTGCCGTGCTCATCCTGCTTGCCCTCGCCACACTTCTACTCAATGGCTACCACCCGCTGGCCGAGGACGGTGGCCTCTACGTCGCAGGCGTCCAACTCACCCTCGATCCAGCACTTTTCCCTCACTACACCGTCTTCGTTAGTGAGCATCTCCACTTCTCCGTCTTCGCCCCTGTCCTCGCCTTCTTCGTCCACTTCACCCACCTCTCGCTCGCCTGGGTTTTGCTGCTCACCGAGCTCCTCAGCCTCTGGCTTACCTTCTACGCTGCTCATCGCATCCTTCAACGCACGATCTCCAGCGAAGCCGCACAATTCGCCGGCCTCTGTCTGCTCGCCGCCTTCTGGACGCTTCCCATCGCAGGCACCTCACTGCTCCTCATGGATCCCTACGTCACCGCGCGCAGCCTCTCCACACCACTCTCCTTACTCGCCGTCGCCTTCGCACTTGATCATCGTCCCAGCCTCCACCCGCTCCTCGGTTCCGCCCTCTGCCTGATCCTCGCAGCGGCCTTCCATCCCCTGATGGCGGCGTACGCCTTTGCCTTTGTGTTCGTCCTGCGCCTCTCCCGCCTGCGCCAACGCTTCAGCGCCTACGCCATCCTCACCGTCGCCGCGCTGGCACTCGCAGCCATCCTTCAAACCTTCGCCCCCACCGAATCTCCCGCCATCATCGCCGCGGAGAAATCCCGTTATTACTGGTTCCTCTCCCAGTGGCAGTGGTTCGAGCTCCTCGGACTCGCCGGCCCCCTCGCCGTCCTCGCTGCGCTGCTAACCCGCTATCGCAAGCACCCCGACCCACTCAACGCCGCCGCAACGACTCTCTGCCGCGCCTGCATGGCCGTTGGCTGCATCGCCACCCTGGTCGCGTTGCTCTTCGCGCATGAAGCCAGTCGTTCTCACCTCGTCGCCCGCATGCAGCCTCTGCGAGTCTTCCTTCTCATCTACGCGATCATGACGCTCTTACTCGGAGCAACCCTCACCCAACTCGCCCTCGAAACCCGCCAGCGCCTCCAAGCGCAAGCCGGCCGCCTTGCGCTTGTTTCCTTACCCACCATCCTCATCGTGGCTCTCGCCGGCACCATGTTCTACGTGCAGCGCCAGGCCTTCCCCGCCTCCGAGCACCTCGAGTTTCCCTGGCGCGCGCAGCAGAATCCCAACCCCTGGGTCCGCGCCTTTCTCTGGGCTCGCGACAACACGCCACTCGACGCCCTCTTCGCCCTCGACACCAAGTATGTCAACGAGGACGGCGAAGACGCACAGACCTTCCGCCCCATCGCTCTCCGCAGCGCCGTACCTGACTTCTCCAAGGACGGCGGCGAGGCGGCCATCACCCCCTCTCTCGCCACGCAGTGGCTACAGGGAGCGGACGCCCAAACCAACCTCTCCACCGAAACCGACGCCGTTCGCGATGCGCGGCTACTCCCCCTCGGCGTTACCTGGATGGTCCTTCACTCCGCAGCTCCGACCGCGCACCAATGCCCTTATAACAACGGCGTGATCAAAGTCTGCAGGCTAGCAGCCGCGCGCCCCTGACCCTCCCGCCCGCGCTCAGTTTCCGCCCGACGCCGCCACCGCCGGTGCGGCCTTCAGCACCACGCTCTCCTGGTCCTTGCTCTCGAATTGGGCATAAAACTTACGCAAGCTGTCATAGTCTTTCGGCAGGACCAGCAACTCACCCTGGATATAGTTCCGTCGCGTAGTAAAACCTTTTGCATCCCCGACAATCGACAACGTGTAGGCCTCCTGTTTCGGAAGATCGAACCTCACCGTGTCGGGCAGCGCTTCCACGCTCACCGTGACCGGCAGGTTAATCCGCTGTGCATCCTGCACATATCGGGGATAGTGAAAATAGACAGCCTCCTGCCGCTTTACATCTGCGAACGGCGCCGACTCCCCGCTCAAAAAGATATCCGAGGGCAGAAGGACGCGTTTCCCCGTATGCGTTCCCAGCGTTCCGGTCACGTCGTAGCTCACCTTCAGCGGCTGCTCGTATTCCGTCACATTTTCTATCTTGTTGACCTTCACCTGCAGCGACCTGGGCACCATTTCCTCGACATGTGTCCGCAGTGCGTGGTTAAGGCTCTCCTCGTCACCACTCAATGCCCTATGTCGCCACTCCACCGCGTCCGCTCCTGAGAAGCCGAGATCGATCGTGCCTGTAATTTGGCCCGCATCATCCATCTTCAAGTTCGCCACCCGTGTCAGTGCGTTGAACTTGAAATCGTCGCTGGGAGTCGCACCAAACTCCGTGCCCTTATCCGACTGCCGCAATCCCTGCACCACGGTATGCTGCCATGCCAGGTGGCCATAGCCGCAGTACCTGCATCCCGGATCGAAATACATCTCCTTCCCATCCACGTTGACAATCGCAATCACGTCGTCGAACTGCCGAAAGCTCATCCAACCCGGAATAAAAATCTCCTCGCTCCGGTCGGGCACCAGCATCAAGTACGCCTTCATCCCCGCTGCTCGCGCCATCCCCACAAACAGTTGCGTGAGCTGTGTCTCGTTGCCTCGCTTGCGGCTCAGCACGTCGGCGGCATTCTTCACCTGGTGCCCGCCCTCGGCTTTATCTTCTTGCTGGTCGTGAGCCCGCGTGTACCGCGTATTTTCCAGCTTCATCAGCGCCACATAAATCTTCTGCAGCTTCTGATCATCATTCGTAGCCCCGGATGTGATTTCCGCCGTCTCCTTCTTCAACTCCGAGTTCGGATCGGCGAAGGAGTCCATTCGCTTCGACCAGTCTTTGCCTTCATCCTTCCACCAGTCTGCCGCACTATGCTCCGCCGTGAAGTTGAACAGAACCCGGTAGCTGAAACTCGCGATAGGAGGCATATAGGCCTCTTTCACCTCGGGCGGAACATCCTTAATTGTCAACTCAAAAACCTGAATAGGTTGGGTCGAAAAGGAAGAATGCGGGATATCACGACGCTCGATCTTCACCCCTTCAGGAAGAATCGGGAACCAGGTAATCGTCGTAATCGGCCCCCGGCTATTCTGGATCTCCCTCGACGTTGGGTACCAAATGTAGTGCGCCTGCCTTACATACAGTTCTCCCTGGATATACCAGTCGGGCGATTCAACCATATCGTCGGAAATCCGCGTTGCGTAGCGGTATTCAATAATGCTTCCCACCTCAACATTCGGCAGCGTGAACACTCTCTCCTGCACCTTCACGTTCTGGCCTTTCTCCAGCACTTTCAGATACGGTTTTCCCGTGAAAGGAATGATCGTGCCATCCGCGTGGATCGTCCGTCCCGTAATGTCATCGAGCGTCTTTTCATTGCCGCCGCCGGAATAGTCCTCCGTCGTACTGACGAACGGCAGCTCCACATTCGCATACTTTTCCCCGTCTTTGGTCAGGATCTTGATGCGTTCGTAATGAAGCACTGCATGCAGATCGTCCTTGGTAGTCTCCTCACGATTCAGCACCACCGCCGCCGCTCCCGGGTATCCCGGCAACGAAGTCATCGATAACTCTTCTGGTGTCGGTGGCGTAAAACTCGTCTGCGCGCACGCCGTTGCGGTCACCGCCACGGCCATCCATACCCATGCACCTATCCGTCGTATCGTCATCACCAGCCGTTCGCTCCCTTTCAGTCTTTGGTACCTTTTAGTTTCCGCGCTTCAAAATTGCCTGGCTGTCTTCATCCGCAGCGATGGCTGCCGCCAACTGCTGTACCTCCGCATACTTGGTGGCGGGCACCGTCACCTGCTTCACGGTATACGTCCGGCTGTAGTGCAACACGCGCCCATGCAATTCGGTCGAGCTCACATAGCTCGCGAATCCAACATCGATCTTGACTGGATCCGGCAGCTCATCCACCACGTATCCCTGGGGTAGCTCAATGTCATATTCATCGGTGCCCTGCATCGTCTGCTCCAGATCGATCTCCACGTGGCGTGGCTTGCGATCTACGTCCAGCTCATAGCTCCCCAGCACACGCGGCCGAACCATCAGCAGCGGCCCGGTAAAACTCGCAAAGTGGCTTGCCTGCAGATCAAACGTGGTCGTCAAATCCTTGTTAAGGGCATCCACGTTCACCACCTTCAACCCTGTCATCGACGCCCCCGTAAAATCCTGTGCGATGACCCGGTTCATATACTCCGTCTGCTTCTTTTCATCCTCACTCGAGAAAATGTGCCGCCGCCTTTCTGCCAGATCCCCAAACCGCAAGTCTGTAACCGACCCCTTCAGCGTTCCATCCGCGCTCAGCTCAAATTTGCCTGAGCGTCGAATCGTATTCAGCGTAGGATCCATCACCGGCAGCTCGATCACCTGGCTGTCTTTGCCTTCGATCAACACTCCGTAGCTTCCCTGCAAGTTATCTTCAAGCTGTCCGAACGGCGTCAGATACCACGTCGGATCAAAGATCAAATACCGCTTGCCGGTCTTCGCGGTCACCACGCTGTGCAGCTTCGGCGATTCATATCCCTTGGGAACTTCAATCGCCGCAATCATGTGATTGCCCCAGATCGAAGGCGCATCCGGATCCACCACGCCGCGCTCCGTGTCCACCATCAATAACGCACTATGAACGCCCACGCTCGACAACATCGCCGAGAGCAGCGTCGCTTTGTCCTTACAATCCCCATAACGTCCGCGAAAGATATCCTCCGCCGGATGCGGCTGGTACCCGCCCACTCCCATCTCAATCACGAAGTACCGGATCTTCTGCTGTACAAACTCTCCGATTGCCTCGGCCTTGTCGTAGAAATCCGTCTTCCCCGCCGTCAACTCCGCAGCCTTTGCCGCAATATCCGGCGTCGATGCCAGCCGGTCGCGCGACAACCCTTCATACCACTCACCAATTCCCTGCCATGTGCCATCCTGCGGCTCCGCCAGCCCTGGACCTGTATAGTGCACCGTCATTCGCGCTGCCAACGCACCCTCCCCCGGCGCCATCGGAACATGTTCCAGATCGATCGCCGGCTCATCATTCATCTCCCAGCGATAGGAGTGGTTTTCCAAGTCGATCCCGTCCACCTTCGCATGCCGCGCCCATGTCGTGGTGTACGTATAACCTGCGGGCAGCGCCAGCGTGAAGCTCTGCTGCAGCCGTGGCAGTCCATCCTGAAACTCCCAGTTCGTCTCCGCCAGGTATGGCCGCTCCCGCTTCTCGTATTCGTACGCGATGATACCCCCGGGATCTCGTCCCGGTGGGTCCGCGACCTTCTCCCTCTCATCCGAGTAGAGTTCACCACCCTCGCCCGGCTGACCTACATCCAGGATCTCGCTGTCTTTTACCGTGTAGTCGTGTCCCGCAGGATCGATGCTCCACACATGCATCGACAGCACCTTCGAGTCCTTGTCATACGAAACGGCCGGATACCCATAATCCCGCCCCTGCGGCCGCAGAATCTTCACCACCCGGCGCACATGCTCAACCGCCTGCCCCTTCTGGTCGACCGTATACGTTGTCTCGTCGAGCAGCACCACCGCCTTTGGATTTCCGTGGAACTCAGGCAGCTTCGCCTGCGCCGCCGTCTTCACCCAGTCCGGCACCGGCTGCGACCCAAAAAGGTTGCCGGCCAGCGCTGGAACACCGCCCCCGAGCACTATCGCGCCCACCAATAGAATTGCCAGCCGACCACCCGCGCGGCCTCGATCTGCTACAATGCTCAACCGCATGGCGGTAGCTCTGTGTATCCCGCCTCGCATTTTCATGGAGACCCGCTTAGATAAGAGATTTGGTGGTTGATTTATACGTGTCTTCTCGACGCCATGCAAGTGCGTATTGAATTCCACCGCCGACGCAACGGATACCTGCCTTCGTGCTACCTTAATCAAGGAGCGAGCGGGTAGCTCAGTTGGTAGAGCATCGCCCTTTTAAGGCGTTGGTCCTGGGTTCGAGCCCCAGCCCGCTCACCAAAAACTATCTCTAATGAATAACTTGGAATAGCCTGCCTCGGTAGGCTCTTCGCCATGGGCTGGCGTCGAAGTTTGTTCCTTGGCTGTCCAGGGGTTCTTGCTTTCGACGTTCGCTCGGAGAACTACGGAGGTTGGCCCTTTGAAACTGCTTCGGCCATTGCTGGCGCTTGCGTTGACGTCACTTTCGGTGGCAGCCCATGCCGAAGTTCAACTGCCCCACATCTTCTCCGATCATGCGGTCCTGCAGCGCGATCGCCCCATTCACGTCTGGGGCTGGTCCACTCCCGGAGCGCACCTGCTGGCCCGCTTCCATCAACAGCAGGTCGCAACGATTGCAGACGCGCAAGGGCTTTGGAACCTCTCCCTGCAACCCGAAACCGCCGGTGGCCCCTACCTCCTTACGCTCACCGGTGACGGTGCGGACGTAACGGTTCACGACCTCCTCGTCGGCGACGTGTGGATAGCCTCAGGCCAAAGCAATATGGAGTTTCCGCTGCAAGGCTTCGGTCCCGACACTCCTCTCAAGAATCAGGCAACCGAGATTGCCGACGCGACTCAACCCCGTTTGCGGCTGCTTCGACTTGAACACAAGAGCAATGATTTTCCCCTCGCGGACCAACCCAGCGACTGGACACTCTGCACGCCCGACACCGCTCGAAATTTCTCCGCCATCGCCTACTTCTACGGGCGCGAGATATCCCAGCGTGAAAACGTTCCCGTCGGGCCATTGACGCAACCTGGGGAGGAACACCCGCCGACTCCGGGTCTCACTAGACACCCTCGGCTCCAACCCGCAGCTCTTGCCGGCCTTTGCAAGCAGGGCTCACTTTGCCGACGAGCAGGCAAGTCTTGATGCAACCATCGCTTCCGAAAAAGCTGAAGATCAGGCGGCGCAGCGCGCTGGCCAACCCCTGCCAAAACATCCCTGGCATCCGAATGAAACCGCCTGGTCTCCGGCGGGGATCTACAACGGCATGATCGCCCCCCTCGTACCGACGACCATCAAGGGATTCATCTGGTATCAGGGCGAGGCAAAACTCCGCACTCGATCGCGCACCGTATTACAAGTCACTGTTTTCAGCCTTAATCGGTGACTGGCGAAGTCACTTCGCCCAAGGCAATCTTCCCTTCCTCTACGTCCAGATCTCGAGCTTCGATTCTCCAACCGAGGATTGGGGAGCAATCCGCGATGCACAGCGTCGCACCCTCGATGTCGCCAACACCGCCATGGCCGTCACGTTGGATATTGGCGACGCCACGAATGTCCACCCCAGCGACAAGCAGACAGTTGCCGCACGCCTTGCTTCGGCAGCCCGGCACATAGTCTACGGCGAACCCATCGTCTCGACCGGCCCCCTCTATCGAGAAGCGACCAGCGAGCTCAACCCCGATGGATTCTTCAGCCTTCGCGTCTGGTTCGACGATGCGGAGCACCTCACCTCCAAAGGAAAGCCACTGACCGCCTTCGAACTCGCAGGGCCTGACCGCCACTTCGTCCCCGCGACCGCACATATCGACCGCGATACCATCCTCGTAAGCTCTCCGAAGATCCCTCACCCGATATACGTTCGTTTCGGCTGGGCCGGTGTGGTGGATGGCAATCTATACAACGCGGCCGACCTACCCGCTTCCACCTTCGTTTCCGAACCTGTCCCATAGCATGAGGCCTTCGCCTACTCGCTCGCCTTCAGCTTCCTCACGATGTTCGAAGTAGAAAATCCTTCCACAGTTGGCACAATTTCCACGCGCCCCCCCGCGGCGATCACCTCTTCGTGCCCCACGACGGTGTCCACGGAATAGTCCCCACCCTTCACCAGCACATCCGGCCTCACCGCGCGAATCAGCTCTAGCGGCGTGTCTTCTTCAAACACCACCACCGCGTCCACCGCCGCCAGAGCCGCCATCACCCTTGCACGCTCATTCTCGCCGACAACCGGCCGCGTCGGCCCCTTCAGCCGACAGACACTCGCATCCGCATTCAACCCCAGGACCAGCTTCGTGCCAAATCGGTGGCACTCCTCCAGCAGCGTCACGTGCCCCACATGCAGCAGATCGAAACACCCGTTGGTAAACACGATCGTCTCGCCCGCAGCTCTCCACTCCGCCACACGCTTGGCCAGCCGCTCACCATTCAACACCTTCTCATCGCCGCGAATTCCGCTCGACGGCGTCATCGCCGCCACGAGCTCGTGCCGCGCAATCGGCACCGTCCCCATCTTGCCCACAACAATCCCCGCCGCCAAATTCGCCAGCTCTACCGCCGTCTCAATCTTCAACCCGCCCGCCAAGGCCGCAGCCAATGTCGCGATCACCGTATCGCCCGCGCCCGACACATCAAACACCTCGCGAGCCCGCGCCGGCGAATGATACGACCCGCCCTCCCACAGCACGCGAATCCCCTTCTCACTCATCGTCACCGTCAGATACTGCAGCGCATGCTTCTCGCGTTGCGCTTCACCAGCATCGAGCAACGCTGCAAGTAGATGCGAGCTCACGCCCGTCGCCAGCGCCAGCTCCTGCAGGTTTGGACACACCATCGTCGCTCCCGCGTACTTCCCAAAGTCCGGCGTCTTCGGGTCAGCCAACACCGGAATCCCCGCAGCCTTCGCCGCCGCGATCACCGCCGTGCACAAGTCCGCCGTCACCGCGCCCTTCGCATAATCCGACAACACCACCGCGTGCACCTTCCCCACCAACTGCTCTGCGCGCTCCCTCAGGCGCTCCTGGTCCTCCGCGCCCGGCGCGTACTTGCTCTCAATGTCCAGCCGCAACAGCTGCTGCTGCCGCCCCACAATCCTCGTCTTCGAGATCGTAGGCAGCTTCGTCGACACCACGCCCACCGTATCGATCCCCGCAGCCTCCACCAGCGCCGCCAGTTCATCCTTGTCCTTGTCCTCACCCCAGAATCCCGCCAGCACCGCCTGGCATCCCAGCCCCGCAAGATTCATTGCCACATTTGCCGCACCGCCCGCGCGCTCATAGTGCCGCGCATGCCGCAGCACCGGCACCGGAGCCTCCGGAGAAATCCTCTCCACCTCGCCAAGAATGTACCGGTCGAGCATTAAATCCCCAACCACCAACACCCTCAGGTGTCCAAACCCACCCTCCAACAATCCCAGAACCGCATGTGTCTCCGGCAGCATCGTCGTCTCAACTCTCCGTCGTACCTAATCCTACCTGCTCTCGCGCTTGGTCTTGCCGTTGCTAGTTTTTCGTCGTCATCCTGAGCGCAGCGTAGGACCCCCGTATTTGCACTTGCACTTGCTTGCTTTTGCTCTTGCTCTTGCCTTTCTGGTTGTCATTCCGAGCGCAGCGAGGAACCTGCTTCTCGCTCGCGCAGCGAGCGCCCGTTCTTCCTTACTTCCTACTTCCTACTTCCTGTTCGCGCACGACCCCCATCACCTCATCCACGTCAATCGACATCAAACACTTCTTCTGCTGCTCGATACACGTCTCCAGCCCGCACCCCCAGCACTCCACCCGGTGATACACCACACGATGTTGCTTCCCAAACGGAAACCACTGCCGCGGAATATTCCGCGCCGCAAAGATCGCCACCACTGGAGTCCCCACTGCCGCCGCCAGATGCATCGGCCCGCTGTCATGCCCCACAAACAGCCGCGTCCGCGCAATCGCAGCCGCACTCTCCCGCGGCGTCAGCGCCCCGCACAAATTCACCACCACCCCACCACCATTCGCCCGCCAACCCTCGGCCGCAAATTCACTCGCCGCGCTCTCCTCTGCAGCTCCCAACAACAGCAGCGCCCGCCCCGGAAACTCCGCCGCCATCTTCCCCAGCAACGCCCGCCAATTGTCCCTGCCCCAATCCTTCGCCTGCACCTTCGTCCCCACGCTCACCGCAATGGACTCCACCGCCAACGCCTCACTTCCAATCGCCTGCGCCGCCCGCTCACGCTCCTCCGCACTCAAATGCAAATCCCAGCTAGCCGGATCATTCAATCTTCCGGGATCGGCAATGTCCCCCACCGCCGCCAGCCCCCCAATACATCGCGCCAGCCGCGCCGCCTCTGGCTCCAGGTGACCATCGCCCATGGCATGATCTTTCCCACCCGTCGCCGCGCCATAATAATTCCGCTGCATCCCCTCGGTCAGAGGAACCCCCACGATCCGCCGCACGCCACACAACCGAAAGAACGCCTCATCCCGCTGCGCCGCCTTCACCCCGCGCGCGCCCGCCAGGTACACCAGCACCTGCGGCCTCCAGCGCACAATCTGCCACCAGACTCCCAGCAGCTCCCGCACGCTGCGCGTCCCCACCTCGTAGCGCATGTACCCCTGCACCAGCTCCGACCCCTCCAAAATCGCCGCCGCCGCCGGCGCCTTCGAGCTCACCGGAAAATTGGTCAACATCCGCCGCTCCGCCTCTGGAAACGCCCTCGCCACCAAGTGTAGTGCCGGCAGCGCCACCAGCATATCGCCCAGGCTTCCCAGCCGATATACCAGCACCCTCTGCGTCATCCTCTTTCCCATTCCTCCAGTGTCGCATTTCAACTCCACCCGCACCACAGACCACCCGCGGCGCTCCCCCGGCTCTATCATCTCCGCCGCGCCTCCGTTATCCTTGCACTCACCACCTCATGCTTGCCGCCTCCCACATCGTCTCTCTCCAAGACCAATTCACCTCCCACGGCCACGACCCCTCGTCACCGGCCCCTGTCACCTCCTCGCCGTTCGCGCAGCTCGTCCTCGACCAGCACCGCGCCAACTACGATCTCTGGCACCGCGAAGACGAAGCCCGCAACCCCGACGCCTCCGACCACACCATCGTCCGCGTCAAGCACGACATCGATCGCCTCAACCAGCTCCGCAACGACCTCGCCGAGCAGATCGACATCACCCTCCTTCAGCTCTCTCCCGACAACCCTGCCGCGCCGCTCCACTCCGAATCCCCAGGCCTCATCATCGATCGCCTCTCCATCCTCGCCCTCAAGATCTTCCACACCGAAGAGCAGCTTCACCGCTCCACCCCTGAACACCAGCACCGCAATCAATCCCGCCTCGCCGTGTTGAACGAACAGCGTACAGACCTTGCCGCCTGCCTCGACGCCCTCTGGTCCGACGTCCTCGCCGGCCGCCGCCGTTTCAAGCTCTACCGCCAACTTAAGATGTATAACGACCCCACACTTAACCCCGTTCTCTACAACCGTTCCCCGCTCGACGACCCAGCCTGACGATCTATCGGGTACACTCGTGTTTGACCTAAACCCCTTCAGCCTCGTATAACCCCAGTTACCATCGCCGTAGTCTGATCCTTATAACTTCATCCGTCGAACCCGAGAACATCATGGCCACAAAGCCGGCAACATCGAGCTCAGAGAACAAAGCAACCCGGACGCCCACCACGTCCAAGGCCCCGCGTACCCTCGCAGGAAACGCACAACACGCCCTCGACGCCGCACGCAAGTCCACGCTCACCCTCTATGAGAGCGCGCTCAAGCTCATGCAGGCAGGCAAGTACGAGAAGGCCCACGAGGCCTTCTCCAAAATGCTCGAGTCCGCGCCGCAAGACCTCGCCGACCGTATCCGCATGTACATCTCCGCCTGCGTCGCCCAGATCGATAAAGGCACCACCACCTTCCAGACTCACGAAGAGCGCTACGACTACGCCATCTCCCTGCTCAACCAGGGCAACTACGAAGACGCCCGCCAGCACCTCAAGGAAATCCTCCTAAAAGAGAAGTCTGCCGACTACGCCTTCTACGGCCTTGCCCTGCTCGCCTCGCTCACCGGCGACCACGACACCTGCATCGAACACCTCACCGAAGCCATCCGCCTCAAGGGCCAGAACCGCCTCCAGGCGCGTCTTGACTCTGACTTCGACGGCGTCGCCGAAGATCCGCGCTTCACCGAACTCCTTTATCCGGAAGTCTGATCCGCCTCCTTGTTGACTCATTCCTCTAAAAAGCCGCCACAATCCTCCCCGTCTGACTAAACTAGTGAGCGGACCTATGAGCAAACCTCGCCAGCTTCGAGTTGTAGCCATCGGTGGTGGAACCGGCCTCTCCACACTCCTGCGCGGTCTCAAAGCCTTTGTCGCTGCGCCCGCAGGCGCCGCCCAGCTCGCCAATCCCGCCCTCCAGAATCTCCCCGCCCTCATCCGCGAGCTCTCCGCCATCGTCACCGTCACCGATGATGGCGGCTCCTCCGGTCGCCTCCGCGAAGACCTCCAGATGCTTCCCCCCGGCGACATCCGCAACTGCCTCGTCGCCCTCTCGCAGGACGAAGCTCTCCTCTCTCGCCTCTTCCAATACCGCTTCTCCCACGGCGACCTCCAGGGCCACAGCTTCGGCAACCTCTTCCTCGCGGCCCTCACCGGCATTACCGGAGACTTCGCCCAGGCCGTCCAGGTCAGCTCCCAGATCCTCGCCACCCGCGGCCGCATCTACCCCTGCACCACCGCCAACGCCACCATCTCCGCGCGCATGGACGACGGCACCACCGTCCACGGCGAAACCAGCATCACCGCCTCCCAGCGCTCCATCACCGAACTCATGCTCTCCCCCGCCGACGCCTCGCCCCTCCCCGAGGCCCTCGAAGCCATTGCCGCCGCCGACCTCATCACCCTCGGCCCCGGCTCGCTCTACACCTCGCTCATCACCAATCTCCTCGTCCGCGGCATCCCAGAAGCCCTCGGCCGCAGCAGCGCCACCCGCGTCTACATTTGCAACCTCATGACCCAGGCCAACGAGAGCCTAGGCCTCACCGCCTCCCAGCACATCGAAAAAATCCTCGACCACGCCGGCACCCAGATCTTCGACTACGCCCTCATCAACACCGCCCCGATCCTCCCGCAGACCCTCGCCCGCTATGCCAGCGAAGGCCAGACCCCCATCCTCGCCGACCTCGACCGCATCCGCTCCCTCGGCGTCGAGCCCATCACCGGCAACTTCGTCCACGAAGGCGAAGTCCTCCGCCACAGCTACGACGTCCTCGCGGAAACCGTCCTCCAACTAGCCCTCACCAACGCCCCCGCCACCCTCTCCTCCTGACCCTTCCGCCGCACTCAACACAGTAATCACCCTCGCATCTCCCCCGAACCTCCAATCCTGAGCGAAGCGTGCCAGTAGCTGTCGCCGTTGCAATTGCTGTTGCTGTTGCCGTTGCCGTTGCCGTTGCCGTTGCCGTTGGATGTTTGCGCCGTCATCCTAGAGCGAAGCGAAGGATCCCTGTATTTGCTTCTGCCTTTGCCCTTGCTTCCGCTTCCGCTTCTGCCTTTGCCCTTGCTTTTCTTTCTGTCATTCCCTCTGGGAATCTGCTTCTGTCCTTGCCTTTGCCCTTGCTTTTCTGTCTGTCATTCCGAGCGCAGCGAGGAACCTGCTTCTCGCGCGAAGCGCCCCCGTTCTTCCCACCACCCAAAATCTGTCATCCTGAGCGAAGCAACTCGCGCAAGCGAGCTGCGCAGCCGAAGGACCCCGAAACATCTCGCATCACCAACCCCCTCGGCACCATTTCAACCACTGCCCTACACTCCGCACCCAACGTAAAATCAACCCAATGCCCAAGTCCGCCACCACCCCCCTCACCACCGCCGGCCGCGTCTTCTTCGCCCTCGCCATCCTCGGCTTCGGCATCCAGTACGCCCTCTACGGACATCTCCGCCGCGGCCTCCCCCTCTGTCCCATCTGGCTGCACCCCAACACCCCCCTCGCCTACGCGCTCGCCGCCCTCTGCATCGCGGCCGGCCTCGCTCTCCTGACCACCTGGCGCACCTCAGTTGTCTCGCTCATCCTCGGCCTCCTCTTCCTCGGCACCTCAGCCCTCTACCTCATGCACTTCAACTACGTCGCCTACGACGGCGACGGCCGCACCCTCTTCCTCGAGTGCCTCTCCCTCGCCGCCTCCGCCCTAATCCTGCACGGCATCGCTTCCGGAAGTAAGTATTCGCTCATGCCCGGCCGACTCTTCTTCGCTGTCGCCATGATCATCTTCGGCATCCAGCACTTCCTCTACGTCCGCTTCCTCTCCACGCTGGTCCCGCACTACCTCCCCGGCCATCACCTCTGGGTTGTCGGAACCGGCCTCGCCCTCATCGCCGCCGGCCTCTCCATCGCCACCACCATCGAAGACAAGTACGCCGCCTACGGCCTCTTCGTCCTCTTCTTCGGATGGCTTGTCCTCCTCCACGCTCCCCGCATCCTCCACGCCCTCCACAACGGTGACGAGTGGTCCAGCGGCTTCGTAGTCCTCGCCTTCAGCGGAGCCTCTCTCCTCCTCGCCGCCTCCTCGACAGGCACCTCCATCGGCAAGCCCTCCAAGCCAGCCCCCAGAAAAGAACGCCCCTGGCGGCCGTAGTCTAAAAGTCCTCCACCCGGAGACACCTCATGCGCCAACCTCTCACCCTCGTACTCTTCCTCCTCACCGCCGCCCTCGCGCACGCCCAGCAATCCCCTTGGCAAGGCGAGTGGGGCGCCTTCACCAACACCTCCGCCTCCAACGGCCAGCGCCTCACCATCTCCGACTGCACCGCCACCACCTGCACCTTCTCCGTCTCCGCCCGAAAATCCCCCAACCACTGCGACACCAGCAGCGAGGTAAGCTTCACCATCGTTTCCCCCACCGAAGCCACCGCCACCCTCCCCGGCGAATCCGCCACTCAAACCTGCAAGCTCCAACTCCACCGCGACCCCACCAGCATCACCCTCACCGCCGCTGGCGCCACCTGCACCTCCTACTACTGCACCAGCCCCACCCTCACCTTCGCCCACACCTACAAGCAACGCTCCTCCACGCCCTACGTCGGCCCACACAGCGACGCCTGCCTAAGCAACGCATCCCCCGCCACCGTCGCCACCTGCACCGACCCCGCGCTAGCCAAACTCGAACAGCAGTGGCAGGACCTCTACGCCGACTTCCCTCTAGCCCCCGACCCCAACAAGGACGAGAACGGCTACAGCCACGCCGTCACCGTTGACGCTGCCATCCTGAAGCACTGCGACACCGCGCCCAATCCCGCGCAATGTCTCCACGACCGCTTCACCGCCGACATCGCCCTCCTCAACGCGAACAAGCAAGCCTTCATCGCCGGCTACACCGAACGCGGCGACCCCACTGCCGCCTCCGCTGTCGCCAAGAAGATTGCCGGCCGCTACCGCCACTCGTTCGCCAACGGCGACGTCCAGGGCGATCACTACCGCTCCACCGACACCCTCACCGTCGCCCCCGTCGGCCGCGCCTCCATCCACTTCGACGCCCACCTCGAGTTCTACAACGGCCACACCTGCGACCTCTCCGGCGGCGCCCTCTATCGCAAAAACGGCAGCTTCGTTTACGACGACAAGCCTTCCACCTCCAACTCCACCGACCCCGTTTGCCATCTAGGCATCAAGCCCACCGCCACCGGCGTCACCTTCGAGGACTACACCGGCGGCTGCAAGATGATCTCCTGCGGCGAGCGCGGCGGCTGGAACGGCGCGTCCTTCACCTTCGCCGAACGCATCCGCACGCCCTCCGCTTCTCCAAAATAAAAGGTACCCCAAGCTTTTAGGCTTGGGTCTCATAGGCACGGGAGAAGAAGGGGCTTTAGCCCCGGCCGATTCTTCGCCGACGCTAGCATTACTCTTATCCTCATGCAGATCCCCACCCTCGAAGGCACCCACGTCCGCCTCGAACCTCTCACCCTCGCGCACCTCCCCGCCCTCGAAGCCATCGCCTTCGACCCCTCCATCTGGCGCTACATGCTAGCCAACATCCGCACCCCGGCAGACCTCCGTGCCTGGGCCGAATCCGCCCTCGCCACCCCCAACACCCTCACCTGGGTCACCATCAAAAAATCCCACGACCATACCCCCGACCAGCTAGTAGGCTCCACCCGCTTCATCGATCTCGACCTCACGCACCGCACCACTGAGTTAGGCCACACCTGGCTAACCGCCCCCGCCCGCGGCACCCAGCTCAACGCCGAAGCCAAGCTCCTCCAACTCACCTACGCCTTCGAAACCCTCAACCTCCACCGAGTAGCTCTCAAAACCCACCACGAAAACCTGCAATCCCAAAACGCCATGAAGTCCATCGGCGCCATCTACGAAGGCACCTTCCGCAACCACTACCTCATGCCCGACGGCACCCTCCGCCACAGCGTCTGGTTCAGCATCACCCGCGAAGACTGGCCCGCCTCCAAGGCCCTCCTCCAAGCCCGCCTCTCAACGCGCAGCTAAACCTTGCTTACATGGAGATGTTTCCTTGTTGAACGCAACGAGAGCAATACCAATCCTGGAAGCGCAAACAGCAGAAACACTATCCCGAAAATCGCCGACGCTCCGCTATCGCCATAGGGATCCGGCCGCATCGCGGCTCGAATAATCCAACAACTCATCACCACAACAATCACACCAACGATCCACGAACCATACCAGCCCCAACTCTTTAAACAAACCATCCCGAAAAATACGCTGATCGCGATCAAAGCGAGCGCGCACAACGCAGTCTCCGGGACAAGATCCCTGCGGCTATTTCCGCTATTTATCGTGAAAGCAAGGCAGCCCGCCATCACCCCGAAAATGAGTTCGCAAAGCGCAATATAGACAACGCTGAACTTCGCCAGGCTCGCCTCCCGTTGCTAAACCCCGATCGCCACCAACCCTTGAACTCCCGACTCCTCCGCCACCGTCCGCTTCAACTGCCCGCAAGCCGCATAAATATCTCTCCCCCGCGGCCGCCGAATGTACGTAGCAATCCCACCCTCAATCAGCATCCCCTGAAACACCGCGACATCCTCAGGCGTCGGCTGGTGATACGCAATCCCCGGCCCCGGATTCCACACAATCAGATTCACCTTCGCCCGCATCCCCGCAAGCAACGCCAGCACCTCCCGCGCATGCACCGGCTGATCATTCACCCCACCCAGCAGCACATACTCAAACGTCACCCACTCCCGTGTCCGCAGCGGAATCTTCTGCACCGCCTCCAACAGCGCAGCAATATTCCACTTGCGCGTAATCGGCATAATCTCTTCCCGCACACCATCATTCGAAGCATTCAACGACAGCGCCAGCTTCGGCCTTACCGTCTCCTTCGCAAACGCCTCAATTCCCGGCAGTATCCCGCTCGTCGACACAGTCATCCGCGACTCCGGAATTCCAATTCCCTCGACCAGCAGCCGAACGCTTTTCATAAATTCGCCATAGTTCAGAAACGGCTCCCCCATCCCCATAAACACCAGGTTGATCCGATCCTTCCCAATCTGAATCCCATGCCGATTGAGCACCGCCGCCACCTGCCCGGCAATCTCCCCCGCCGTAAGATTCCGCCGAATCCCCAACTTCGCCGTCAGGCAAAACTGGCAATTCACCGCACACCCCACCTGGCTCGAAATACAAATCGTAGCCCGCCGAAACCCCTTCTCCGCCAGCGCACCAAAGTTCGACCGATCCCGCCCATTCCCCCGCCGCGACCAGTACCCACCATCTCCTGCAACACCTCTGTCATCTCGACCGGAGGCGCGCTCTTGCGCCGCAGCGGAGAGACCCCTGTATTGGTCGTTGTCGTTGCTGTTGTCATTGTCGCTGCTGTTGCTGTTGTCGCTGCTGTTGTTCTTGCCTTTCTGGCTGTCATTTCGAGCGTAGCGAGGAACCTGCTGTCTCCCGTTCTTCGTTCCTTCCACAGCCTCCTCCGCCGTCTCCACTTCCCCAGCCTCTTCCGCCGCTGCCTCACTCCCATCCCCACGCTCCCCGCCGTCCCCATCCGGCATCCAAACCGTCTCAACCGTCTCCCCATCCACCATCCGCATCAGATACCGCTCGGTCCCATCCACACTCACAGCCGTCTGCGCCATCACCGGCAGCCCCACCCGCCATCCCTGCTCTTCCAACGACGACCGCAGCGCCACCGGCAGCGTAGTCACCTCATCCAGCGACGCCACCCGCTGTTTATACAGCGCATCCCAAACCTGCCGCGCGCGATAAGGCTTCTGCCCGAGCCCCGCCATCAGCTCCGTCAGCTCCCCCAACCCCATCCCAAACAGTGCGCTCACCCTTACAGTCTATCCGCTTGCCAGCCAGTCTATGCGATTGCCAGTGTCGCGACATGCCGGTCGGCCTCAGCCACCCCGTCCGCCACGCCCGCATCCACATACAGCGCCCGAGCCTCGCTCCAGTGCTGCTTCGCGGTCATGGTTGCGCCCGTCGCCGCCTCAGCCATCGCCGCTACCCGCAGCGCATTGGCCATCTCCAGCGCCGTCGGCGGAGAGCTCCTGTAGTACTCCACCACCGCCTGCGCATCCCGCAGCCCCGCCGCCGAGTCGCCGGCCTTAATCGCCAGCTCAGCCGCGTGTCGAAGAGCGTGCGCCCAACGTCCCGCCTCGCGTTCCGCCCGGAAGGATTCAGCCGCTTCCACATACAGCGCCGTCGCATCTACCAGCCGACCTTGGCGCCGCGCCGCCTTTGCTTCGATCACGCAGTCATCACCACTCATGCGCAACAATCTACGCCCATCCCCCGCTGTTGAAAACCCCCGCCCGCAAATCGTTCTCCGTAAATCGCCTGCAGCTCCGTCACCTCGCCCACTTAACCCATTCGCTGTATCCGCCGCCCTACAATCTCTCCATGGCGTCCCGCAAAACCTTCTTCACCACCGACCCCACCCTAACCCCCATCCTCGACGAGCTCCGTCCCCTCGAACCCATCTTCCACACCCCCGACTTCGGCCTCGAGCCCGCCGACTTCGAGCGCTGCACCGCGCCCGACTACTGGGAAGTAGGAGCCTCCGGCCGCCGCTACAGCCGCGACTTCATCCTCCAGATGCTCGCCGATTCCCCACCCGCCAACGCCCTCACCCTGCGCTGGCGCACCTCCGGACACGCCCTCCGCCAGCTCTCCCCCGACACGTTTCTGCTGACGTACAGTCTCCGCCAGGAAGCCCGCCTAATCCGCCGCAGCACCCTCTGGCAACGCACCCCCCACCGGCTGGCAGATCCTCTTCTACCAAAGCACCATCGTCTCCGCCAACGAAGACGACACCCCACCGGCGCATACAACCGTTCCGTAATACACTGCCACAAGTTCACGAACCAGATGCGCAACGAATTGCCGAATCCCACGCATGCGCAGGCAATCCGGACCCGTCCTCGCGAACAAAATGTACGGAGGCGATCTTGAACCGATATCGGGCTTCACTCCTGTTGGCGCTTGTTTTTGCTTGTTTTGTTTCTACTGCGACCCTTGGCCAGACTCCTCTGTTGAGGCAACTGGCAAAAGAGGATACGGACTCGCGAATGGGGAAAACCATTGAACGCACAGATGATGAACGCGTCAAAATTGTTCTGGAACTCGTCGCAAAAGGTGCTCTCAAGGGTCCAGAAGATCAGTTCGATGCGGCCTAGTCCTGCAGCACACGCCTATGACTTTCTGCGGCAAAAAACTCGTCAGCAAAAGCGCCGACAACTATTTGATTGCGCACTACCTCTTCATCAACGCCTATGAAGGTGGCTACAAAGATGCACTCTACTTAATTGCTGCTTCCATCGATCGCTACCTGAGTATGACCGAAGGTTACCAAAAGTACGGAACAAATCGTGAAAACGATCAGGTCACCGGGAAAGAGGAGCTTATTCCGATCGATCGTAAGACCACCGATAGTGAACTGGCAAAATACGGAGTGCCTCCCTTAGCAACCCTCTTGAAGCAATATCCCGAGCAGGTTCCTGAAAAAAAGGCGCCTTAGCCTATCGATCAAAACCTACAACCTCCCGCTGAAACATCTCATCGCGACCCTCCCGCGAAGACACTCTTGCCAACCATGAAACAATAGTCTCAATGCCCATTTCCGTACCCCTCACCGAAAACTCCACCCTCTCCGCCTCCGCCCCGCACCTCCGCGACATCCGCACCACCACGCTCCCCAACGGCCTCCTCGTCCTCACGGAACGCATGCCCCACCTCCGGTCTGTAGCGATGGGCGTCTGGATCGACTGCGGCTCCCGCGACGAAACCCTCGCCGTCAACGGCATCTCCCACTTCATCGAGCACATGGTCTTCAAGGGCACCACCACTCGCTCCGCCCAGCAGTTCGCCCGCGAAGTCGACGCCATCGGCGGCAACCTCGACGCCTTCACCGGCAAAGAAACCATCTGCTTCAACATCAAGGTCCTCGACCAGAACGTCCCCGCCGCCCTCGACCTCCTCACCGACCTCGTCCTCCACCCCACCTTCTCCCCCGAGGACATCGCCAAGGAACAAGGTGTAATCCTCGAAGAGATCAAGATGGACGAAGACAACCCCGACTACCTCGTCCACGAGCTCTTCACCCAGAACTTCTGGCCCAACGATGCCCTGGGCCGCCCCATCCTCGGCACAGCCGAATCCGTCTCCAGCTTCACCCAGCAAATCGTCCTCGACGAATACGCCCGCCGCTTCACCCCCGCGAACATGGTCTTCAGCGCCGCCGGCAATCTCGACCACGACGACTTCGCAGAACAGGTAGCCGCCGCCTTCGCCTCGCTCTCCGCATCCTCCAGCGAAAAGATTGCCCGCCCCAACCCGCCAAAAACCAAGCCGCACATCACCCTCAAGAAGAAGAAGTCCCTCGAGCAAGTCCAGTTCTGCCTGGCCGTCCCCGCGCCCCCCGTAGCCTCCACCGACCGCTACACCGCCTACCTCCTGAATTCCATCCTCGGCGGCGGCATGTCCTCGCGCCTCTTCCAGTCCATCCGCGAAGAACGTGGCCTCGCCTACAGCATCTACTCCGAACTCAACCCCTTCCGCGACACCGGCTCCTTAGCCATATACGCCGGCTGCTCTGCCGCCAACACCCGCCAGGTCCTCGACCTAACCCTCGCCGAACTAACCCGCCTCAAGCGCGAACCTGTCACCGACGAAGAGCTCCATCGCGCCAAATCCCAGTCCAAGGGCAACATGGTCCTCGGCCTCGAAACCTCCGGCTCGCGAATGTCCTCCCTCGCCCGCCAGCAAATGTACTGGGGCCGCTTCTTCTCCCTCGATGAAATCACCACCGAAATCGACCGCGTCACCACCGACGACATCCAGCGTCTCGCCAAGGACCTCTTCCACCCCGAGTCCCTGGCCCTAACCCTCCTAGGCAATCTAGGCCCCCTAAAACTAACCCGCGCCGACCTCGCCTGCTAACCCTTGTTTTTCTTTCTGTCATTCCCTCTGGGAATCTGCTTCTGCATTTGCCTGTTCCAGCGGCGGCAACGATTTTCTCGGGAAAGCCTGGGGCGCCCACGCTCTCCCCTCCACCCCCACAAACGTCTATACTCTGAATCTGGAAATCCGAGCACACTTTCCGCTCTTCCTGAGGAGTCCATGAACACCCATACCCGCACCCGCGAATCCGGCTTCACTCTCGTCGAACTGCTCATCGTCATGTCCGTCATCCTGATCCTCATGACCCTCGCCATCCCGGCCATGCAGTCCGTCATCCGCCGTGGCAACGAGACCTCCGCCATCGCCTCCCTGCGCGATCTCAATACCCAGGAAGGCCAGTATGCCTCCACCTATCCGCAGCACGGCTTCGCCTGCTCGCTCCCCGCGCTCGGCGGCAAACAGGGCTCGGCGCCACCTTCCGCCGAGGCCGCGCAGCTCATCCCCGATGACCTCTCCAGCGGCACCAAGGCCGGCTACACCTTCACCATCAGCGGCTGCAGCAAGTCCACCATCAATAACGTCGACCAGTACAACAGCTACCTGATCACCGCCGTCCCCAACTCCGTCGGACACTCCGGCAACCGCGGCTTCTGCACCGACGAGAACGCCCAGATCCGCTACGACCCCAAGGGCGGCACCAACTGCACCGAGCTCCTCCAGTAGCTCCCACCCTACCTTCATCAGTAGCTAGCGTTTCCTCTCCAACACGAAGGCCGCCCACCCAGGCGGCCTTCGTCTTCTTTGCAGCAACTCGTTTTCGCCGTGCAGCAGCTCGTTTTCGCTGTCATCCTGAGGCGAAGCCGAAGGATTCCTGTATTGCCACTTGCCCTTGCCGTTGCTCTTGCCTTTCTTTCTGTCATTCCCTCTGGGAATCTGCCTCCTCTACGAAACCTTCTTCGCGCTCTTCTTCGCCTTCGTAGGCTTCGCCCCATTCACCGCAACCGCCTCCCGCACCAGCGCCTTAAACGCCGCAGCATCCACCGTCTCCCCTTCAGCAATATCAATCGCCCGCCGCACCTTTCCCTCTATGCTCGAATTAAACAACCCCTTCGGATCCTTCAACGACGCACCCTTCGCGAACGTAAGCTTCACCGCCTTCTTATACGTTTCGCCCGTACAAAGAATCCCATCGTGCGACCACACCGGAATCCCCCACTTCCATTCCTCGACGACGTCCTTATCCGCTTCCCTAATGAGCGTCCGCATCCGCGCGAGCGTCTTCCCCCGCCAGTCCCCCAACTCCTCAATCCGATTCGAAATCAGCTCCGCCGCCGTCTGCCCTTCACCCACAACCGTCCTCTTCATCGTCCCCTCCTGGCAGCCAAATCTAGCCCATTCGACCCAACCCGGGAATCACCCCCACGCCTACCCAGCCTAAGTAGTCCGCTTCGGCTCCGCCTCTTTCGCCATCAACACCACCACTTCCTGTTTGCCCTCCACGCCATTCGGATTATGCGTCATCATCTTCACGCGATAGCCCTTCGCCGCAGCATCCGTAAGCCGCGTCTCATGCTCAAAATCACCATTCCCGGAAACAAACTTGTACTGCGGATCAGGCAAAAATTCGGAGCTCATAAGCCACCCTTCCCTTTCAACATCTTCATGGGATGGTCCATGGCCCCGCCCGGGTTGGCACCCTCACCCCGCGAGTTCGTCCACAAACTCCGTAATCGCCTCAGCAGCGATCTTCGCCTCGCACTGCAAGATCAAATGTGGCGACTCGATCATGACGGTTCGCCCCGCCTTCACTGCCTGCATCTCTCCCACGCACCCCGGATCCACCAGCTTGTCCTTAGTCGGCTGCAGATACAGCACCGGCACCTTCACCTGCGCCAGTTCCGCCCGCACATCCGTGTTCAGAACCTCGCGCACCCGCGCTCCCAGCACCTTCGGCGTGACCCACGAGACCGCGCCCGTCACCAGTTCCACCAGCGCCTGCGGAGCCTCTTGCCCAACCAACAAATACCTCGCCACCAACGCCGGCATCGACACGTGAGCCAGCAGCGGCGCCAGGTCCCAAATCAACGTTCTCCGCCACCCCCGCAGCGGGCTTGTCACGAACCCCGCACTCAGCACAATCCCCTTCAGATTCGGCGGCTCCAGCGACGCAATCAGCACCGCCAGCGGCGCCCCATACGACTCCGCCACCAGCACAAACGGCTCATCCACCGGAATCGCTCCACGCAGCGTCCCCGCCAACTCCCCATACTTCATATAGCGGTCAGCCGGATACCACAACGTCTCCGTCTCCAGCTCTTCCGGCAGGACCGTCACCAGTCCCCGAAATAATTCACCGCTTCCGTCCATCCCCGGCAGTAGTACAAGTTTTCTCAATGACTTATTCATACTTTTCTAATTAGTTATTCGTACCCAGACATGCCATCCTACGACACCGACCGCCCCTCAAGACAGCCCCAACCGTACCGTCCCCGACAATCCTCTTAACTTCCACTAGCAACCGGGATGATTGAGCTCCTACTCCGTTGCAATGGGGAGGCTAATGTAGCTGGCCTTGCCGGGTTCGTGCCAGATCTTCTGCGTGGCCTTGATGTAGTCGGTAGGCTTGGCGTCGAAGATGTTGGGAACGAAGGTCTGCGGGTTGCGGTCGTAGAGCGGGAACAGCGTCGACTGCACCTGCACCATGAGGCGATGGCCCGCGGGAATCGTGCGGTCGATCATGGGCAGCCCAAACGTAAACTCGGCGGCCTCGTTGGGAATGAGGGCCGCCGGGTGCTCGAAGCTGTTGCGGTAGCGGCCACGGAAGATGTCAATGCCGATCGGCGCCTCGTAGCCGTTCAGGTTATACGGTGTGCCGAGAACGCCGGGGAACGTGCCAGCGTCGCCCCCGCCTCCCGCTGCCGCGCCCCGAACCATCGCGACGTCTGGATACACGTCGATAATCTTGACGACCCAGTCGGAGTCGGTCCCAGAAGAGGACGCCCAAAGATGCGCGACCGGTTCGCCCGCAAGTTTGAGCGGCTGCTTAAGCGGTTCGGAAATATAAGTCAGCACGTCCGGGCGGCCCTCGACAAAATGCTGGTCAGTGACAAGCCACGTGCGCCAGTTGGCGCCGTCATACGGACGCGGCGAGAACGGCACGGGATTCGCAGGATCGGAAACATACTCGTCCGGTGCACCGCCCGCCGGCGCCTCAAACGAGAGAGTGCCGTTAGCGCTGAGATAGAGCGGCTTCGACGTTTCGGGGCAGCCCTTTTCGCAAACAGTGGGCCACACCTTCGGGGTATCCCAGTGGTCGGTGCCGAGGCCTCCAATGGTCTCGCCGCCAGCGTCATAGATCAGCGCCTTGGGGAGCTCAAACTTAGGCGAGCCCGGCTTCAGATACGTGTTGAAGAACGGAACAAGATAGTCGCGACGCCACTGTTCGGCTGTGTCCGTCATCCACTGAAAAGGTCCAAGACCGCGGCCTGCACGATTAATCTGCGAGTGGAACCAGGGACCCATCACAATATGATTGAGCGGATCGTTTTTGTGCACAGCCTCAAGCGCGCGGTAGGAGTGGATGGCCCCCCACATATCTTCCTGGTCCCATTCGCCCTGTTCCCACAGCGTAGGAACGGTGAGACCCTTGGCGGCGAGCAGGTGATCGAGCGCCTGAGATTGCCAGAAGGCGTCGTACGCGGGATGCGCTTCTACGATCTTCCAGAAAGGAAGCTGATCTTCGCCCATGGCGCGCGCCGCATCGCCCGTGCTGCCCAGGCGAAGGAAGTTCGCGTACTCGTCGCGTCCACCGCGTGAAACGATCGAGCCTTCACCACGCTTCGAAGTCTGGCCCGTAAAGTAGTCGAGGTTGGGCTGACGGAAGGCGCCATAGTGGAACCAATCATCGCCCATCCACCCATCGACCATCGGGCTTTCAGGCGCAGCGACCTTCAGCGCCGGGTGTGGATGCAGCAGCGCCATCACCACCGTAAACCCTTCATACGACGACCCAATCATGCCGACCCGCCCGTTGGACTCCGGCACGTTCTTCACCAGCCAGTCGATGGTGTCGTAGGCATCAGTAGTATCGTCAGCACCGGAGTTATTGAACCCCGACCCAACCGGCGGCGGCGTCATCAGGTACACGCCCTCCGACCCGTACTTGCCACGCACATCCTGGTACACCCGGATGTAGCCGTTCTTCACGAAGTCCTCATCGCTCAGCGGAAGCGCCTCGATCATCTTCGCGGACTTCGACCGCTCGGCGCGACCAGCCGCGTTATAGCACGTGCGCGTCAGCACAATCGGCGCTCCCTTGGCCCCCTTCGGCACGACGATCACGGTATAGAGCTTCACCCCGTCGTGCATAGGAATCATGATCACGCGCTTCTCGTAATCCGGCGCTGCGACAGGCGTGATCGCCGGCGGTTTAAAATTGGGATTCAGCTCGTCGGTAACGGTCTTTGCCGGGTCCTGTTCCTGTGCGACGGAGTGGGTGGCGGCCTGGGTGACGATCAAGCTGAGCGAAAGGGCGAGCGCGGCGGCGTGGCGATTCATGGCAGGTCCTGTTGCCCGACTGGGCTGAGTGAACATTCAGAATACCAGCGCCGCCCAGCCCTTTTGCGGCGCACAAGCAACTCCCGCCACCACCATCTTGTGAGCCGCCGAGAATCCACGCTCTCCCCTTCTCCCTCTCTTTACATCCTCCCCGCCCCCACAATGCTCTAATATCTCCAGCGAGTCTCGCGCCACACCACCATCGCGCCCGCCCACAGGAGAGCATCTTCAAAATCCAATGACCGACACCATCGTTCCGCTAACCTCCCGCCCAGCCTGGAAAGCCCTTCAGCAGCACGCCGAAACCATCCGCCCCCAGCAGCTCCGCGAGCTCTTCAAATCGGATCCCACCCGCGGCACCCGTTTCACCGCGGAAGCAGTCGGCCTCTTCCTCGACTACTCCAAGAATCGCATCACGGACGAAACCCTCAAGCTCCTCATCGATCTTGCCAAACAGTCCGGCCTGGGCGAACACACCGAGGCCATGTTCGCCGGCCAGAAGATCAACACCACGGAAAATCGCGCCGTCCTCCACATCGCTCTCCGCGCTCCCAAATCCGAGTCCATCAAAGTAGACGGCGAAGACGTGGTCCCCGAAGTCCACGCCGTCCTCGACAAGATGGCCGCCTTCGCCGACAAGATCCGCTCCGGCGCCTGGCTCGGCTACACCGACAAGCCCATCAAGAACATCATCAACATCGGCATTGGAGGCTCCGACCTAGGCCCCGTCATGGCCTACGAGGCCCTCCGCCACTACTCCCACCGCGACCTCACCTTCCGCTTCGTCTCCAACGTAGACGGCACGGACTTCGTCGAAGCCACCCGCGATCTCGACCCCGAAGAGACTCTCTTCCTCGTCGCCAGCAAGACCTTCACCACCCTCGAGACCATGACCAACGCCCACTCCGCGCGTACATGGATCCTCGCCAAGCTAAAACAAACCGAGGCCATCGCGAAACACTTCGTCGCCCTCTCCACCAACACCGAACTCGTCTCCAAATTCGGCATCGACACCGCCAACATGTTCGGCTTCTGGGACTGGGTCGGCGGTCGCTATTCCATGGATTCCGCCATCGGCCTCAGCACCATGATCGCCATCGGCCCCCACAACTTCCGCGCCATGCTCGAAGGCTTCCACCAGATGGACGTCCACTTCCGAACGACACCCCTCGAGCAAAACCTCCCCGCGCTCCTCGGCCTCCTCACCGTCTGGTACACCGACTTCTTCGACGCCCAGACCGTCGCCATCCTCCCCTACGAGCAGTACCTCAAGCGCTTCCCCGCCTACCTCCAGCAGCTCACCATGGAGTCCAACGGCAAGCACGTCACCCTCGACGGCACGCCCGTAGAAACCCAAACCGGCCCCATCTACTGGGGCGAGCCCGGTACTAACGGCCAGCACAGCTTCTACCAACTCATCCACCAGGGCACTCGCCTCATCCCCGCCGACTTCATCGGCTTCTACAAGTCCCTCAACCCGCTAGGCCGCCATCACGACATGCTCATGGCCAACGTCTTCGCCCAGGCCGAAGCTTTGGCTTTTGGAAAAACCGCCGACGAAGTCCGCGCCGAAGGCGTTCCCGAAGCCCTCGTCCCCCACAAAGTCTTCGAAGGCAACCGCCCCTCCAACACCCTCCTCGCCGAGAAGCTCACCCCCCACACCCTAGGCTCCCTCATCGCCCTCTACGAGCACTCCGTCTTCACCCAGGGCGTCATCTGGTCCATCGACTCCTTCGACCAATGGGGCGTCGAGCTAGGCAAGGTCCTAGCCACCACCATCCTCAACCAGCTCGAAGCCCCCACCGCCCCCCCACCCACAGCCCACGACACCTCCACCACCAACCTAATCAACCTCTACCGCAGCCACAAATAAGTCCGCATCCCCGCCACCAATCCGGGTGCCCCATGCTTGACGGTCCCATCGTCATGCGTGGGGATCGCGCAAATTCTCGCCGCCACACCCGCGGACCTTCTGAAATCGAAGTTTCCCAAAACCCCGTTTTTCTTGCAGTAGTATGAATTGTCAGATTAGCGCGAGGTGACCTTTGAAGCCGGCTATCGATCTTTTGCATAACTTGCGCGATTTCGGCTGGCCCCTTCTTGCTTATACAGTCATTGCGCCAGTGCCGACCTATCTAGTCTGGAGCCGACGCTCTCGCGAGGAACGAACATCCAGGCTCCTATTCGTTTTTGGGATTATCGCCGTTTGCGAATCTGTTTTTCTCCTTGGCACGAGCGGCAGTCTGATTCTCCAGATCACTCGACTCCATCCGGTGTGGGGTTTGTACGTAGCATGTCTCGTTTCAGCTGTGGTGATTGTCGTAACTATTTGGACCATCCAGACAGCTAAGACCAATCGACAACTACTGAACCTGCACGATTCCCAGGCCCAAGATCCTATTTTTAGTGCCAGTTTCGCGGTCGGAACACTTGCGGTTTGCCTGCTCGGTTTTGTCGGTGCCTTTATATGGCTTGTTCTGATCGCGCACGGCTCGTAGAGGACAGACTTTAGCTCCTGCGAAGTCGGGTTTTGAGCAACATCGAGTCCCTGCGCCCAGCTGGCAGAATTCGAGCAAATCGGGTCAAGATAACGGCGCAAGGCTTCACGAGCGAAATCCCCTCCCCGTCGCGCCAATCCTGAAAGGCTTCAGACTCACCCACCGCTTCCTCCCCACCTCCGCAAATCGCCCACCATCCGGCGATAACCGCACTGCATTTGACGATAAATACAGCAAACGCATATAGCCTGTGCGCCAAGTCCTTGCGCTCTCTTCAAATGTGCGTTTACCGTAAATCGAGCGCGGCAATCGCCCCATCCCCTTTTATTGCCCCACTGCACCGACCTGAGGAGGCCACCGTGACGCCCACTGCTACCCTTGCCCCACCTGCCCCCGCCAAAGCCAAAACCCTCCCCGGCGTTGCCCTCGACGCCTACACCGGCGACCCCAACTTCATGGCCTCCCTCGCCCGCGGCCTCGTCGTCATCGAAGCCTTTACCCCGCAAACCCCGCAGATGACCATCTCCCAGCTCTCGCTCCGCACCGGTCTCTCCCGCGCCGCCGTCCGCCGCTGCCTCTACACGCTCACCAAGCTAGGCTTCGCCGGCGCCGACGAGTCGCAGCGCTACTCCCTTCGCCCCAAGATGCTCTCGCTGGCCAACACCTACACCGCCTCCAGCACCCTAGCCAACGCCGCCCAGCCCATCCTCGAGCGCATGTCGAACACCTACCACGAGAGCTTTTCGGTCGCCACGCTCGACGGCGAGCAGATCGTCTACATCGCCCGCACCAGCGTCACGCGCGTCATGTCGGTCGACCTCCACATCGGCTCCCGCCTCCCCGCTTTTTGCACCAGCATGGGCCGCGTTTTGTTAGCGTACTTGCCTCAAGACCAGCTAGAAACCTTCCTCTCCCGCGTCATCCTCACCCAATACACCCCCCGCACCATCAATTCGGTAGACAAGCTCCGCCTAGCCCTCCGCAACGTCCGCCGCAACGGCTACGCCCTCGTCGACCAGGAGTACGAAATCGGCCTCCGCTCCATCGCCGTCCCGGTCTACGCCGGCAACGGCCGCGTAGTAGCAGTAGTCAACCTAAGCGGCCACGCCCCCCGCATTCCCATGCTCGAAATGCAAACCCGCTTCCTCCCACCCCTCCGAGCCGCCGCCGCCGAACTAAGCGTCTTCCTCCGCTAACCCCACCGCGTCGCTGGCCTTTGCCTTTGCTGTTGCCTTTGCCGTTGCCGTTGTCGTTGTCGTTGTTTGTTTCTCGCCGTCATCCTGAACGCAGTGAAGGACCCCTGTATTGGCTGTTGCTGTTGCTGTTGCCCCTGCCTTTGCTTTTGCTTTCTGGTTGTCATCTCGTAGGGATCTGCTTCTTCTTTTGTCCTTGCGTTTGCCCTTGCCTTTGCCTTTCTGGCTGTCATTCCGAGAAGCGCGCCCGTTCTCGGCAACCACGAATCGGCTTCCCTGACCCCACCCACGAACCGGGTGCCCATTCACGACGGCATACTCGCCATGGGGTGGGTCTCGCATGCAGCCCGACCGTCCCCGCCAATCGTTCTCCACTCCCAAAAATAAATTCCGCCAAAAGCCCGCCAAACTCACCCTGTCAACCCCCCGCCACCACTCAAAACCCACAAAACCCCCATCCCCATTGCCGATTTCTCTCCTCTCAACTTGGCATACTTACCGCACCAACCCAGTACAATTGAACTAGACCCACCAGTAGCCGCACACTCCCACACATGGACAATCCCTGTAACCCTAATGGATTGGCTACTTTACCCATAACCCCAAGGGCTGCCATACTTTACCTGTAACCCGTTTGTTTGCCATACTTTACCCGTAACAGGCCTGCTTGCCGTACTTTACAGCCAAAGTATCCCCCTGCGCAGGGGATACTTTGTTACCTTAAGCCGCTGCTTATCAGTCACTTACAAGCAAGGTATGACTGTCGGGGGAGGGGGCCCTCCCTGGTCGTCGTCATCCTTCTTCTTCGCATGCCGCACCAGCAGCGCAGCCGGCGGAGGCGCGTCCTCATCGCGTCCGGCCACAGGGATCAGATTTAGCTTGTAACCGCCGCTTGGATTGTGCCCCCGCAGCACGTAACCCGCCAACCTGCTTTGGGTCTATGTGCGCGTGCTTCGCCCACCATTAACCTCGCAGACACCTGTAAAACCCATCAGTCGCGCCCACCTTCGCCATTACAAATGTGTTACACACGCCGCTTCACCCTCCTAGTATCGTCGGCAATAGGACTTGTATTACACCGTACTCCCAAGGATCGAGCCCCGACATGAATACAACACTACCCGCAGTCGAACAGAGCACCGCCGCCCCTGCCAACCCTCTCCTCGCCGTCCAGGAGGTCACGCAAAAGATCAAGCAGGATCTGCGCATGGGCCGCGAGCATCAGCAGGGCCGCATCAACTGGATCACCACCATCGCCATGGGGCTCTTCCACGTCGGCGCCATCGCCGCGCTCTTCTTCTTCTCCTGGAAGAACCTGGCTTGTTTCTTCGTGATGTACTTCTTCGCCATCAACGTCGGCATCGGCATGGCCTACCATCGCCTGCTCACCCACCGCGGCTATCGCGTTCCCAAGTGGCTGGAATACTTCGTCACCGCCTGCGGCTGCCTCGCCCTCGAAGGCGGACCCATCTTCTGGGTAGCTACCCATCGCGTCCACCATCAGAACTCCGACCAGGAAGGCGACCCACACACACCGCACGACGGAACCTGGTGGGCTCACGCCGGCTGGATCCTCTCCGGTCGCGCGCTGCATTCTGAGACCGCACTCCTCGGCCGTTACGCTCCCGACCTCACCCGCGATCGCGTCCACGTCTGGCTCTCCAAGTACCACTACGTGCCGCTCGTCGTCACCGGCCTCCTGCAGCTCGCCCTTGGCGCTGCTCTTGCTCCCGGTCATCGCTTCGTCGGCGCCATCGGCATGTTGCTCTGGGGAACTTTCCTCCGCGTCACCCTCGGCCTCCACGCCACCTGGCTCGTCAACTCTGCAACCCACCTCTGGGGCAAGCGCCGCTTCGAAACCAAGGACGACTCCCGCAACAACTGGTGGGTCGCCATCCTCACTGGCGGCGAAGGCTGGCACAACAACCACCATGCCCACCCCGTTAGCGCCCGCCACGGCCTCACCTGGTATGAGTTCGACATCAACTACTACGGCATCTGGCTGCTCGAAAAGCTCGGCCTCGCAAAGAAAGTTCAAATCGCGAAGTTCGATCCCGCCGCCCCCAAACCAGCCGGCGCCTACATGGACTGATCCCTCCCGAGCAAAATGGCAACATCAAGAGGCCTCCCACCACGGGAGGCCTCTTGTGCGAGAGGTCTCATCTTTCCTATACTCGTCACAATCGAACGACGAGCACGTCGTTTCCTCGCCGAAACGCGTCTCTGCCATCGCATCATGGAGACCCACGAATGATGAGGCCAATCGCAATGGCAGCCCTCCTGCTTGTGCTCGCCGCAACGTTCTCACAGGCCCAATCGCAGCAAAGGCTGGAAGTGTTTGCCGGCTATTCGTACGTTCGCACCCCGCTTTCAGCTCAGGGCTACTCCTTTTGTCAGGGCTTGCCGCCCTGCCAGATTCTTCTCAACTACTCCGGCACTGCAAATGCTAGTGGGTTCGAAGCCTCGGGGGCCTTCCGATTCACCAGGCATTGGAGTGCCGTTGCCGATGCCGGCGGCACCTTCGGGTCCACCAATCTGGATAACCAATACAACTCAACGGAACACGATACCGAACATCAATATACGTACCTGTTCGGCCCGCAAATCTCCTGGTCCCGACACATCTCGCCATTCGCACAAGCCCTCTTCGGAGCTGCGCACCGATCTCAATCCTTCTCCAGTCCTCCATACATGGGAAACTTCACTCCCATATCTGAAAATTCCTTCGCCGCCGCCTTCGGAGGAGGCCTCGACCTCAACCTGACTCGGCACATCGGAATTCGCGCCGTCCAGTTCCGCGAGCTGCTCACCCGCTTCAACTCAAGCACCCAATACCAGCCGGAAATCTCCGCCGGTGCAGTTTTCCGCTTCTAGCGCACCCCATCCACACCCGGCGTCGTTATCTCCGATACAAACTGCAGCGGTCCTCCGGTGAGGACACATGATCCGCCGCAGCATCCACTTCCGACATCCCGATCCGTTTGCTCCAAAGCAGCTCGAACCCGGGGTACTCCGCAAACACCGCCTCCTGCTGCGGGACGACATAGAGCAAATCAATCTCGCCCCGACGATCGCCAGCGACCACCTCCACGCGCTCCAGCAGCCGCCTCATCATCGGAGCAAGAAATGGGTTGTACATAAAGATCAGCAGCCGCCCCTCCGGCAGGCTCAAACTCAGCGCATCGCCCTGCACCAGTCTCATCGGACTCAACGCCCGCCCTGACTCGCACCATATCCCCAGATTCTTCTCCGCCACCTGGTGAAGGCTCGCGTTCAACTCCACCCCCACCACCTCCCGAAACGGAAGCTCCGACGCCAACATCATCGCTCGTCCCTTACCGCTTCCAATATCCACGAACGTGTACTCCTCCACCGCATGCGTTCCAGGCGTCTCCCGCCAACGTGTCAAAGCAAGCCGGAACCGCGACGGCGACATTCCGTAATACGCCACCGAGAACCGGTCGTGCTCATGGCCGCTGAACAGTCCTCCCCCGCTAACCAGACCGCTGGTGTCCGTCCCATGCTCCTCATCGAAAGGATGCAGTGCCGGCTTCGTCGCACCCCGCGACCCAATCGTGCGCTGCATCGCTTGCCGAGCGGTACCCCTCACACCCCGCTGCCTAAGCGACCATTGCACCTTCCGCCAAGCTCTTCCAAAACGCTTCATCTGACAGCATTTTATCCGCTGGCTTCGATCTCTCTCGCCACCCGCTTTTATCGCCCGATTGTTTTTCTCTATCCTTTACGCTCTATCCTCTATCCTCTATCTAATGAACCTCACACGGCGCCGCGGAACCAGAGCGTTCTTCATCACGCTCGGCGTGTGTCTCACCGCCCTCGCCATCGTCCTCAACATCACCTGGATCCACAACAACGGCCGCCGCCTCGCCATCGACTTCCTCGGCATCGTCCTCTTTTCCATCCTCATCGCCGGCGTAGTCATCAACACTGTCTTTCTCGTCCGCGAAGTCCGTCGCAACGAGCGCCAGGACTCCTTCCTCAAGGCCGTTACCCACGAACTCAAAACCCCCATCGCCAGCATCCGCCTCTACCTCGAAACCCTACAGCGCCATCCCGTCGACGAGCAGCAGCGCCAACGCTTCTACGCCATCATGCGCGAAGACAGCGACCGCCTCCTCGCCACCGTCGAAACCGTGCTCAAGGCCGGCGAGCTCGGCCAGCGCCAGCGCGTCCAACAGCGCACCCGCGTCGAGCTCCATCCCCTCGTAGCCGACTGCGTCACCACCGTCCTCCTCCGCCATCACCTCCAGCCCGAAGACATCACCCTCGAAGACATTCCCGGCAGCGTCCGCCTCTTCGTCCTCGCCAACATCGACGACCTCCGCACCGCCATCCTCAATCTTCTCGACAACGCCGTGAAGTACTCGCCACAGGGCGTTCACATCACCTGCCGCATCGGCATCCAGCGCTACACCTGGGCCGTTGTCTCCATCACCGACACCGGCCTCGGTCTCCCTCCCCGCGAGCTCAAACGCATCTTCAAACGCTTCTACCGCGCTCCTTCCAACGACCAGGTCAAGATCAAAGGCACCGGCCTCGGCCTCTTCCTCGTGCGCACCATCGCCGCCCAGCACGGCGGCAGCGTCCGCGCCCTCAGCGAAGGCCTCGGCCAGGGCACGACCTTTGAGCTAAAACTCCCCTTGCTCGTCGGCGACCGCGCAACGAAAACTCCTCCGCAATAATCCACATCACAGCTTGAACCCATAGCACCGACGTACAATCTCCTCAAGCAGTCAGACCCTTTGAAACATCTCACGTCGGGGAACTATGTATCTCGTCTGGAAATTCTTCGCCCTCGGCTTCAGCGCGCTCCTCCCCCTGGTCAATCCCCTTGGCTCGGCGTTCGTCTTCCTCGGCCTCGTAGGTCTCGCTCCCATCGAGGTCTACCGCGCGCTCGCCCGCAAGATCGCCGTCAACACCGTCATCTTTCTTCTCGTCATCGCGCTCATCGGCTCCTCGCTGCTCAGCTTTTTTGGAATCTCTCTGCCCATCATGCAAGTCTCCGGCGGCATCATCATTGCCATGATCGGCTGGTCGCTCCTCAACCAGCAGGACAGCCATCCCAGTCCCGAGAAGACCGCATCGGCCCAGCCCGCCGTCACTGGACCCGAAATCGCCAGCCTCAAGAGCAAGGCGTTCTACCCCTTCACCTTCCCCATCACCGCCGGCCCCGGCTGCATCGTCGTCATGCTCACCCTCAGCGTGCACGCCAGGCAGCCCGACATTACACAGACCCTCCTCGCCTACGCTGGCCTGCTCGCCGCCATCATCCTACTCAGCGCCAGCGTCTATCTTTGCTACGCCTACGCGCCCAAGATCGTCCGCTCCATCTCGCCCGCCACTGCTCACGGAATCCTGCGCGTCGTCGCCTTCATTCTCTTCTCCATCGGGATCCAGATCGCGTGGAATGGTCTCAGCGTCCTCGTCCCAAAGCTCCTGCGAAGATAGAAGCCGCAAGCATACAATCTGCAAGTACTTAAGACCCGCACCGCTTCCATGCCCAAGCCCACCCTCATCGCCATCGTCGAAGACGAAGAACATCTCGCCCAGGGCCTCATCTTCAACCTCGAAGCCGAAGGCTATCGCTCCCATCACGAGGCCGACGGCAACGCCGCCCTCGCCTGGCTCCTCGACGCCACCGCCCCCGGCGCCCCCGACCCTCCCGCCGCCATCCTCCTCGACGTCATGCTCCCCGGCCGCGACGGCTTCTCCATCGTCAGCGAGCTTCGCAAAGCCGGTCGCTATACACCCGTGCTCCTGCTCACCGCCCGCGGCCGCGCCGAAGACATCGTCGAAGGCTTCACCGCCGGCGCCGACGACTACCTCCCAAAGCCCTTCGACCTCGGCGTCCTCTTCGCTCGCCTCACCGCTCTCCTCCGCCGCATGCACTGGCAGAGGCCCAGCGAATCTCCCACCACGCAACAACCTGCTCAAGCTCCCACGCCCACCTACACCCTTGCTGGCCGCATCATCGATCTCGACAACCTCGAGATCCGTCCCGGAGACTCTCAAGATCCAACCGAAAAAATCATCCACCTCACCCTCATGGAGGCCGACCTCCTCCGCTATCTCCTCGATCACCCCGGCAAGATCGTTCCCCGCTCCGAGCTCCTCGAGAACGTCTGGCACGTAAAAGAAGATACCGACACCCGCGCCATAGACAACTTCGTCGTCCGCCTCCGCCGCTACCTCGAACCAGATCCCGCCAAGCCCATCCACCTCCTCACCATCCGCGGTGTGGGCTATCGCTTCGTCCCCGACCTCACCTAGTCCAGTTCCATCGACCGGTCGGTGTGGCCAACGTCACCGCGACCGAACTCTCGCGGGCGCATCATATTAAGTATGTCGACTCTCGTTCTCCGCATTGACAACATGCATTGCGGCTCCTGCATCCGCCGTGTCACCCAAACGCTCAATGCGTTACCCGCAACGCACGCTCAGGAGGTCCGTGTCGGCAGCGCGCGCATCGAAACCGGCGCCGCACCCGAGCAGATTCAGCAGGCCCTCACCGCCGCCGGCTATCCCGCCTTCGTAGAATCGGTAGGAGTATGACCGAGCAGACGCTCGACGACGTAACCGTCCTGACCGTGAAGGGCATGACCTGCGCCGCCTGCCAGATTCATGTCCAGCACGCCCTTGAATCCGTCCCCGGCGTCACCACGGCCAGCGTCAACCTCATGGCGCACACCGCGCAGATCACCACCGCCTCTCCCGTGGATACCAACACCCTCATCACCGCGGTCCGCAACTCCGGCTACGACGCCTCCCTCCCTGCCCCCGCAGGTGAATCCCACGCCGCCCACGACCACGACAGCATGGAGACTCCGAACCTCGGCCTCCGCACCCTCCTCGCCCTCCTCGCCGGCGCCATCGCCATGCTGCTCTCCATGCCGCTGATGATGTCCTCCACCACCAGCACCGACCCCCTCCTCCACGCCCTCGCCAACGCCCTCGCCCCGCTGATGCCCTCAGCGCTGATGGATCTCCCCGCACAGCCCATCCGCTGGATCCTCTGCGCGCTCGCCCTCGCCACCATGCTCTTCGCCGCGCCGGAGATCTACACCGCCGCCTGGCAAGCCGCGCGCCACCGCACCACCAACATGAACACCACGGTCGCGCTCGGCACCCTCGCCGCCTTCGCGTCCTCCTTCGTCGCCACCATCGCGCCAACCTACTTCACGCGCCACGGCCTCGCCTCCGACGTCTACTTCGAAGCCGTCATCTTCATCCTCGCCTTCCTCCTCGCCGGCCGCTGGCTCGAAGCCCGCGCCCGCGCCCGCGCCACCAGCGCCCTCCGCGGCTTCACCCAACTCGAATCCTCCGACGCCCGCCTCCTCACACTCGCGCCAAACTCCACCGACTACGCCACCGCCCCCGAAACCCTCCTTCCCCTCTCCGCCATCGAACCCAACGACCTCATTCGCGTCCTCCCCGGCGATCGCATCCCCCTCGACGGCCTCATCCTCCACGGCCGCAGTTCCATCGACGAGTCCATGCTCACCGGCGAACCCCTCCCCATCACCCGCTCTATCGGCGACAAGGTATCCGGCGGCACGCTCAACCTGGACGGCCCGCTTGTGCTCCGCGCCACAGCCGTAGGCGCAACCTCAACCCTCGCACAGATGCAGCGACTCCTTTCCCAGGCCCAGTCCAGCCGCGCCCCCATGCAGCGCCTTGCCGACCGCGCCTCCGCCATCTTCGTTCCCACCGTCCTGGCACTCGCCGCCCTCACCTTCGCAGCCTGGGCCATCGCCGAAAACACCAACGGCCATCACGAAGGCTTTGCCCGCGCCCTCTCGATCGCGATCGCCGTCCTCATCATCGCCTGCCCCTGCGCGATGGGCCTCGCCGTCCCCGCCGCCATCACGGTTTCTCTAGGCCGAGCCGCGCAATCCGGCCTCCTCATCAAAGGCGGCGAAGCCCTCGAGCGCCTAGCCACCGTCGACACCATCGCCCTCGACAAAACCGGCACCCTCACCGAAGGCCGTCCCCGCATCGCCGCCTTCGTCCTCGCCCGCACCGCAACACTCCCCGCCGAAACCCTCCTAGCCTACGCCGCCGCCGCCGAACGCCTCTCCACCCACCCCCTCGCCCAGGCCGTAGTTGCATATTACGAAGCATCAATCCTCTCGACCAAAGAGCCAACCCCCAATGCCGTCATCTCGACCGAGGCGCAGCGCAGTGGAGAGACCCCTGTATTCAGCCAGGAGCCCCCACCCAACGACCCGGCCCCGACCATCGAAGACCTCATCACCCTGCCCGGCACCGGCCTGACCGCCACCATCGCCGGCCACAAACTAGCCCTCGGCAACGCCGCCCTCCTCACCACCGCGCCTCCCCCCGAGCTTCTCGCCCCGCCCAACCTAGCAAACGCCACGCCCCTCTACCTCCTCATCGACAACATCCCCCAGGCCGTCTTCTTCGCCACCGACGAGCTCCGCCCAAGCGCCCCCTCTGCCATCACCCAACTCAACGCCCTGCACATCCACCCCGTCCTCCTCACCGGAGACATCGCCGCCTCCGCCGCTCCCATCGCCCAGGCCGCAGGCATCACCGACATCCAATCCCACCTCCTCCCCGCCGAAAAACTAGCTGCCATCCGCGCCCTCCAAACCTCCGGCCACAGCGTAGCCATGGTCGGCGACGGCATCAACGACGCAGCAGCCCTGGCCCAGGCCAACGCCGGCCTCGCAATGGCCTCAGGCTCCGACCTCGCCCGCGAGGCCGGCGACATCCTACTCCTCCACCACGACCTCAACCTCATCCCGCTCTCCATCCAGATCGCCCGCCGCACCACGCACATCATGCGCCAGAATCTCGGCTGGGCGGTCATCTACAACCTCATCGGCATCCCGCTAGCCGCCGGCGTCTTCTACCCCCACTTCCACATTCTCCTGAGCCCGATCCTCGCGAGCGCCGCCATGGCTCTAAGCTCCGTAAGCGTCCTGGCCAACTCCCTCCGCCTCCGCACCCTCCCTAAATCACTACCCACTAATCACTAACCACTGCTTCTCCCGCGATACACTAAAATTACCGCCTCCCGCGGACCAACCGTGCGCATCTTCACTCGCTACATCCTCCGCGAAATCACTGGCTACGCGCTGCTCGGCGGCGTGCTCTTCACTTTCATTCTCTTCATGCGCTACCTGCTCCCGCTCATGGAGCTCACAGTCCGCGGCGTCGCCTCTCCTCTCGACATCCTTCGCCTGATCGGCTATCTCCTCCCCGGCTTCTTCTCCTTCACCATCCCCATGGCCGTGCTCGTGGGCATCCTGCTCGGTCTCAGCCGCCTCGCAGCCGACAGCGAAGTCACCGCCATGCGCGCCTCCGGCCTCGGCGTCCTCTCCTTCGTTCGCATCGTCAGCATCTTCGCAGTCTTCTGCTGGATCCTCGGCCTCGCCAACTCGCTCTTCGCTGCTCCCCGCGCCGCCCAGGCCCTCCTCAACTACGAAGACGCCTCAAAAACCAGCCAGGCCACCGTCGCCATCCAACCCCGCGTCTTCTATGAGGACTTCAAAAACTATGTCCTCTACGCCCAGGACGTCATCCCCGGCGCGAACGGCACCGCCATCTGGCATCACGTTTTCATCGCCGACCTCACCAAGCCCGAATCCCCACACATCATCACCGCCAACGAAGCCACCGTCCTCGCCGGCGGTGCCCAAACCCTCCGCCTCGAGCTCGCCCACGGCAGCCGCCACGACATCTCCACCACCGACCCCGGCCAGTACGACATCACCACCTTCGCCACCACCGAGCTGCCCATGCAGACCGGCCAGCAGGAAGAAGACTCACACCTCAGCCGCCGCGACACGCCCATGCACGCCCTAAGCCTGCGCGATCTATGGCGTCTCGCCCACACTCCCGGCCCCGCCGCACGCGGCTATCAGATCGAGCTGCACTATCGCTTCGCCTTCCCCACCGCCTGCCTTGTCCTCATGCTCGTCGGCGTCCCTCTCGGCCTCTCCTCCAAGCGCGGCGGCAAGGGAGCCGGCTTCGTCGCAACTCTCGGCCTAGTCTTCGTCTACTACTTCCTCTCCTCTGTAGGCATAGCCTTCGCGCGCCAGGGCAAACTGCCACCCGCACTCGGCGTCTGGGGAGCCAACATCCTCTTCGCCCTCGCCGGCATTCTCCTCCTGCAGCAGATCTCCCGCGGCGGCGCCGTCCTCGAACTCTTCGCCAACCTCGGCCACGCGTTCACCAAACTCTTGAACCGCATGCGCCGCAACACCGCCGCCGGCGATCAGCTGCGGGCCCAGCACATCGGCGACGGCGCCATCATGCAGCGCATTCGTCGCGCACTCCGCATCCGCTTTCCCCTCATCCTCGACGAGTACGTCATGGGCAGCTTCCTTCGCAACTTCGCCCTCGTCCTCGTCTCGCTCACCATCCTCTTCATCATCTTCACCTTCTTCGAGCTCATCGGAGACATCCTCCGCTACCGCACTCCTCTCGTCGTCGTCGGCGACTACCTGCTCAACCTCGTCCCCTTCATCCTCAACATCGTCCTTCCCCTCTGCTCGCTCGTCGCCGTCCTGATCACCTTCGGCGCGCTCAATCGTAACAGCGAGCTCACCGCCATGAAGGCTACCGGCATCAGCCTCTACCGCATCGTCGCCCCCATGCTCGTAGTCGCCACCCTGCTCTCTGGCCTGCTCTTCATCTTCGATGAGACCTATCTTCCCGCCGCCAACCGACGCCAGGAAGCCCTCCTCTCCGAAATCAAGGGCAAGCCCGCCCAGACCTTCCTTCGCCCCGATCGAAAGTGGATGTCCGGCCAAACGGGTAACTCGATGTCAGGCCAAACGGGTAGCTCCGTCTCCGGCCGCACCACCGGCCCAGACAGTAATCAAGCAGAGCCCACCCGCATCTTCTACTACCAGTTCTTCGATCCCGACAAGAACGTCTTCGCCAACATCACCGTATTCGAGTTCCAGCCCGGCACTTTCAACCTCACCCGCCGCATCTTCGCCCAGAGCGCCCGTTGGGACGACAACCTCAACGGTTGGGTCTTCGAAGACGGCTGGCAGCGCACCTTCCAGGGCGAATCCACCGCCAGCTACAAGCCCTTCACGATCTCCACCTTCCCCGAGATCCACGAACAGCCGTCTTATTTCAAGAAAGAAGATCGCCAATCCGAACAGATGTCCTACAAGGAGCTGGCCACCTACATCAACGACCTCAAGCAAAGTGGCTTTGACACCATGCGTCTCCGCGTCCAGCTAAACCGCAAGCTGGCCTACCCGCTCATGACGCTGGTTCTCGCCATCCTCGCCATCCCCTTCTCGCTCTACGCCGGCAAGCGCGGCGGCATCGCCGGCGTAGGCACCGCCATAGGCGTAGCCATCTGTTACTGGGTTATCGCCGGCATCTTCGAAAACCTCGGCGACGTGAACTCACTTCCCGCGATCCTCGCCGCTTGGTCCCCGGACCTCCTCTTCGCCATAGCCGGCACCTACCTCCTCCTCCGCACCCCCACCTAAGCAATTACTTCACCCTTGCCTTTGCACTTGCCTTTCTGGCTGTCATTCCGAGCGCAGCGAGGAACCTGCTTCTCACGCGCACAGCGCGTGCCCGTTCTTGCCTTTGCCAAAAACTAGAAGCTTCATCCCCCAACCGAGCTAAACTAGACTCGACATGAAAACACAGATCCTCCCCCTTGCATCCCTCACCCTTGCTATAGCTGCGCTTCCCTTGGGAGCCCAAACCACCGCAACCCCCACGGTCCATCACACCACCACAGCCGTACACCACGCCGCCACCCCCGGCTGCGTCAAGCTCCCTGAGCTCTCCCCCAAGATTCCAGCCCTTCCCGCCAACGCACCCTGCGCCAAGATTCTCTACACCATCACCCACACCCCTGACACCCACCTCGACTACGTCTCCCCGCTCGTCTCCCCCGAGCTCCGCGCCGACCTCGCCGGCCAGAAGACCACCTACTCCCTCACCTACGTCGACACCGTCGTCGGCACCGGCGCCCTCGCCCAGCCCGGCAAGTTCTACACTGTCCACTACACCGGCTACCTAGCCGACGGCACCAAGTTTGACTCCTCCGTCGATCGCGGCGAACCCATTACCTTTCCCTACGGCAAGCACCGCGTCATCCAGGGCTGGGACACCGCTTTCGAAGGCATGCGCATCGGTGGCAAGCGTCGCCTCTTCATCCCCTACCAACTCGGCTACGGCGAAGCCGGCCGCCCACCCGTCATCCCCGCCAAGTCTGAGCTCATCTTCGACGTACAGTTCGTCGCCCAGGGGGACGAGATGCCCAAGCCCGCCACTCCCCCAGCGCCACGCCGCCCGATGACACCGCCGCCAGCCCCGAAGCCCGCCACTCCACCAGCAGGTACCGGTTCAGACGCACCTGGGGCGCAGATTAAGCATGCAACCCCGCAACCGGCCGCTTCCACCCCGCCTCCAACCGGCCAGCCCCAGAAGTAACTCAATCCCACCGGCGGCCGCGAGCATCCAACTCCCGGCCGCCTTTAGCTTTTCCTACCCTCTTTTATGTTCTCCCGCCTCAGACCGCTCTTTCCCTACCTCCGCCGCTACCGCCGGAGTTTCGCGTCCGGCGGCCTTGCGCTCATCGTCTACAACGCCGCCAAGGTCATGATCCCCCTCATCATCGGCGGCGCGGCCAACGACATCAAAAACGGCCTCTCCGTCGCCAAAGTCGAGCACTACGCAATCCGCCTCGTCGCTGCCGCGACCGTCGCCGCCGTCACCCTCTATCTCACCCGCCAGATCATCATCGGAGCCTCCCGCGAGATCGAGTTCGACCTCCGCAACGACCTCTTCGCCTACCTCGAATCGCAGCCCCCAGAGTTTTTCCAGCGTCACCGCACCGGCGACATCATGGCGCACTCGACCAATGACCTCAACGCAGTGCGCCAGCTACTCGGCCCGGCCATCATGTACTCCGCGAATACGATCGTCTTCACCGCCTTTGCGCTCCCCTTCATGCTGCGCATCAGTCCGCGCCTGACGATGTACGCCTTTCTCCCGCTGCCCTTCGCCTCCGTCCTCGTCCAATACTTCGGCGCCCGCATCCACACCCGCTTCGAACGCATCCAGGCCATGTTCTCCGACATCTCCGCACAAGCCGAAGAAAGCTTCTCCGCCGCCCGCCTCATCCGCGCCTTCGCGCAAGAGGAAGCACAGATCGCCTCCTTCGAAACCTCCAACCAGGAGTACATCCGCCGCAGCCTCCTCCTCGCCCGCCTCATGGCCATGCTCTGGCCCACGCTCGAGCTCGTCCTCGGCGTCTCGCTCGTCGTCACTCTCTTCGTCGGCGGCCACGAAGTCGTGCTTCACAACCGCGACCCCCGCGCCGGCATCACCGTCGGTCAGTTCGTCACCTACATCAACTTCATGTTCCAACTCATCTGGCCCATGATCGCCATCGGCTGGGTCGTCAACCTCTTCCAGCGCGGCACTGCCTCGGTCACCCGCATCCACAACCTGATGTCCGAGAAGCCCACCGTCACCGACGCCGAAGCTGACCCTAGCCTGGCTTCTAGCTACCCCGAGGCTTCAGCCTCGGGTTTCATGGACTTCTCAAAGAATGGGGCTTTAGCCCCCGAAGTAAAACTTTCTTCACACGCGGCTCCCATCACCGGCCACATCACCTTCGACCACCTCAGCTTCACCTACCCCACCGGCCCCGAAGTCCTCCACGACATCACCCTCGACATCCCCGCCGGCACCTCCCTAGCCCTAGTAGGCCCCACCGGCAGCGGCAAGTCCACGCTAGTCTCTCTCATCCCCCGCCTCTACGACGCCCCACCCGACACCGTCCTCCTCGACAAACGCCCTCTCCGCGACTACCCCCTCCACACCCTCCGCGCGTCCATCGGCTTCGTCCCCCAGGAGACCTTCCTCTTCTCCACCACCATATCCAACAACATCGCCTTCGGAGTCCCCGCAGCCACCACCGACGCAGCCAAACAAATCCTCAACGAGCAGATCGAGTCCGCCGCCCGCACCGCCCACATCGCCGACGAAATCCTGGAGTTTCCCTCTGGCTTCCGCACCATCGTAGGCGAGCGCGGCGTCACCCTCTCCGGCGGCCAGAAGCAGCGCACGGCCATCGCCCGCGCCATCCTCAGCAATCCCCCCATCTTGATACTTGACGACGCCTTAGCCAGCGTAGACACCTACACCGAAGAGCAAATCCTCGCCGGCCTCCGCGAAGCCATGCAAGGCCGCACCACCATCCTCATCGCCCACCGAGTCTCCACCGCCCGCAACGCGGATCGCATAGCCGTCCTCATCGACGGCCACGTCGCCGAGCTAGGCACCCACGACGAACTCATCGCCCGCAACGGCTACTACGCCGACCTCGCCGAAAAGCAATCCCTCGAAGAAGAAATCCTAACCGCCTAGCGAGTCACATCCGCTCCATCGTTGTGCCTGGCCATGGTCGTGCCGGACGCCCCTTGTATCCCCGATACAGTTGCACCTGAGATAGGCCTGGGCTTCAGTTCGGGCAATACGCGCCCCCCTCAAATCGGGCTTTAGCCCCCGGGACTCTCTCGCCGAGCAGCCTCAGCTCTTCTCCACGCCCATCACCTTCACAATCACCCGCTTCGCCCTCTGCCCATCGAACTCCGCATAAAAAATTCTCTGCCAAGTCCCCAAATCCAGCCGCCCATGCGTAACCGGCAGCGTCGTCTCATGATGCAGCAGCAGCGCCTTCAAATGCGCATCGCCATTATCCTCACCCGTCCGATGATGCTTATACCCCGGCCACCTCGGCGCCAGCTTCTCAAGCCAAACGCCAATGTCCTCAATCAACCCATCTTCGTGATCGTTGACATAAATCGCAGCGGTAATATGCATGGGCGAAACAAAGCAAAGCCCGTCATCGACGCCACTCCGCCGCACAATCGCCTCCACCTCCGGCGTAATGTGCACCATCTCATACTGCTCATCAGTCTTGAACGTCAGATACTCAGTATGAACCTTCATGCTGCGATCTTAAATCAATGCAGCGCCGCGGCAATCTACCTACCGCTGCGGCGCAGGCGCACCCGCTGGCGGAGGCGGCGGAGGCGCGGCCTCTCCCGACCCCTCAGGCGGCGCCATCGGTCCCTGTTCCCCACCACCCCTCACCGGTACATCCTTCCCATGCTCAGGATCGTAGTCATGCCGCTGCATCCACAGCTTGAACTGCGCCACCGGCTCAGACCGCAATCCATTTTTACCCTCCGCATACGCAAAGTCCTTCATATCCGCATTGAAGTCGCAGGTATAGAACTTCCCGCTCTGACCAAAGATCGGCATCAGCACCACCAGGGTCTTGCCCGGCTTTTTCCACCGCGCCGGATAAGTCTCATACCCAAACGACGCCCGCACCTTGTAGCTGCACTGATAGTTGAAGTCGAGCCCACGCGCCTCGCCATTCTCATACAAATTGGCGCGACCATCTCCCTGCGTCTCATCCAGCGAACGCGCGCGCGAATAGTAGAAGGATGTCTGGCTACGCCCAAAGATATGCAGCCGCAGCGGATAGTCCGCCAGGTTTTTGCTCTCAGCCGACACCCGCGGCGACATGGCCGCCATCATCATCCCCGCCACCATCACCGAACCAGCCACCCACTTCGAAACACGCATCGGGAAAACTCCTTAGGTACTCAACATAAGATAAGACGAAAGTCACCCCATTTGACGTTTCCTCCCTGCATCGAGTCTCGCCCAAAAAAAATAAATTTCACGCCACCTAAGAATTCAAACCGAGGGCCAATACCACCATCCTTTGGCCGGAAACCGAACATAGTTAGAACTAGAGAAATCGAAGCGGCACGTCCTCAACCCCATCATCGATAAACCTCTAAGAGATACAGTTGTCCTGCACTGCCATCGATAAACCTCGAAGGGGCACGGCTTCAGCCGTGCCATTAACCTCAGCCCAGGCAAGGGGCTTTAGCCCCTGAGGTAAGCTGTCCCCATGCGCGCCGCCGCCCTCATCTTCGCCCTCACAATATCCGCGCCCCCCACCCTCCAAGCCCAGTGGACCATCCAGACCCCCACCACCGCCGTCCTCCGCGGCATCGACAACGTCGGTAAGGGCATCGCCTGGGCCTCCGGCACCAACGGCACCGTCCTCCGCACCGAAGACGCCGGCTACCTCTGGCAGCGCTGCACCATCCCACCCAACGCCGAGCACCTCGACTTCCGCGGCATCCAGGCCTTCGACGCCAACACCGCCATCGTCATGTCCAGCGGCCCCGGCGACCAGTCCCGCCTCTACAAAACCACCGACGGCTGCCAAACCTGGATCCTCCTCTTCACCAACCCCGACAAAGAAGGCTTCTGGGATGCCATCAAATTCCAAGATAAAAATTTCGGCGTTTTACTCGGCGATCCCGTTGGCGGAAAGTTTTTCGCGCGGCAGACCGCAGATGGTGGACGAACTTGGCATCCATTCGTAGACGACGCTGCACTTACCATAGGCGGTCCAAACGCGGGCATCTTTGCGGCAAGTAACTCCAGCCTCTTTCTTCCAGAGAATCCGAACTACTTTTTTGCGATTGCAAATACCCAAGGGGGCAGCGTTCTCTTCGAATCTAGTTTTGGAACCGCACCACACTGCCGAAACTTGGGAACCAACGCCTCACCATGTCCGAAAGACTATCTGTGGTCGAGGCTCGGCATGCTTCCGTTAGGCTCGATCTCGCCTTCAAAGGGCGCGTTTTCTCTGGGAGTCGCCTCGAATTCCGACCAAGACGTTAGTGCTGCCATCGTCGTTGGCGGCGATTATCTGCGTCCCGATGAGACGGCGGGAACTGCAGCATATTCGATAGCTTTCCCTAATTGGCAAGCCGCGACCACCCCACCCCACGGCTACCGCAGCGCCGTAGCCTACGACGCCCCCACAAAAACCTGGATCACCGTAGGCCCCAACGGCACCGACATCTCCACCGACGATGGCCGCAACTGGCACCCCCTCCACCCCACCAACAACGACGCCCCCGACGCCGACCAGCACTGGAACGCTCTCTCCCTCCCCTACGCCGTAGGCCCCCACGGCCGCATCGGCATACTCAACCCCTCCGCCCTCAAACCCATCTCAACCAAACCCTAGCTCTCAAATTCCGACGACAATCGGGTACCCCGAGGCTTTAGCCTCGGGTCTCATAGCCCCAAACCGAAGATGGGCTTTAGCCCTGAGGTATGCTCTTCCACATGGTGCCTCAGAGCAACACCTACGCCATCACCATCTCGACATTCCTCCAACATCGTCATTTCCAACACGAAGCCAACGCAGAACTATTCCTCAAAACTCTGCTCCGTTATCGTCACCAAGGAAAGTTCGAACTTCACGGCTTCGCGATCATGTCCGATCATGTCCATCTCCTCATAACGCCAGCGCTAGATCAATCCCTCCCAAAATGTATTCAGCTCATAAAGGGCGGATATTCCTTCGCCGCGCGAAGTCTCACCCCAAAAGAAATCTGGCACACCAGCTATCACGAGCATCGCATCCGCGATTACGAAGACTACGACAACCAACTCCGCTACATCGCCAACAACCCACCAGCCGCAAAACTTGCCTCTAACTATCTATACGTCCACACCCATCCCGAACGAGCAGCATCTCTGAACTCGTACCCAGAACATCTGCTGAGATAAGCAGCCCGCGCGTTAGACTCCTGTCTAGTTCCGGCGACGATCAGGTACCCCGAGGCTTCAGCCTCGGGTCTCATATGGCACCAAAGAAGGAGGGGCTTTAGCCCTCAGGTTTGCTTTTCCACGAAGCCATCACCGCGCAGCCGTAGCGGTAGCCCTTATCGGCGCCCGGCGCACCCGCAACCCACAAGCCTCCGGCACATTCGCCATCTGCTTTGCAAACACCCGAAACCCCGCCGTCCCCGGCTGCAGCGTCGCCCAATAACTCGTGCGCGACACCAGCGGCTTCCCCTGCGTTACAATCTGGTTCTCCATAATCTTCACGCCACATCCAAGATTGTTCGCCGGCTGCAAGATCGTCCGCTCTGGATCCTTCACCGGCAACGCCTGATCCTTTTCCCAATCAAAGTCACATCCATACCGCTGCGCATCTTCATACTTCACCTGCATCAAGCCTTCCTGCCTCGCCGGCCTCTTCGTCACCGGATCAACAACGTTCACAGGTGCCTGCAGATGATGCACATCGGCCGTCGGATTCAGCCCGGCCTCCGCCGCCGCGATCGCCTGAAACGTATACGCCCAGAACTGCCGCTGCTCCACTTCCGTCGCCTTAGTAAACCGCGGACAGTACATCCTCACCGCCCGCGCGGCTTGGTCGCTCAACAAATCCGGCGGCAGCGCCTTCTCCACCATCGCATCCCATTGCGGATCCCACGTCGTTCCACCGAGCTCTGCCTTCTTCACATCCAGCGGCGTCGGCGGAGCCGGCTTCACCGCGGGTTGCGCAGGAGTCTGCACCACATGCGTCTCAGCACGCTTGCATCCTGCACACACAACCAACACGCACACGCAAACCACACACGACAGTCGAGCCATCTCCGCTGCACCTTCCGTTCACCGACCGCGCAAAGCTCTCTAGCTCTCTGATGCCATAGCCGCAACTCCTGTCTAAAGGCGCAACAGCAATATTTGCCTGACGCCGGACTCTCAACAAGTTAGAGATTGAGCCAAGATCCAGGTACCCCGAGGCATACTTGACCACGTCCGGGTACCCCGAGGCTTCAGCCTCGGGTCTCATAACCCGCAAAAGAAAAACGGGCTTTAGCCCTGAGGTATGCTCTCCTTGATGCCCCCGCTAACCCTCTACGCCGCCACCTCCAACCCAGGCAAGCTGGCCGAGTTCCAATCCGCAGCCCACCCCGAAGGCGTCGCCATCGAAGCCCTCCCCAACCTCAAGCAAATCCCCGAGCCCATCGAAGACGCCACCACCTTCCAGGGCAACGCCGACCTCAAAGCCATCGCCTACTCGCTGGCCGCCCTCAACCTCCTCGTCTTCGCCGACGACTCCGGCCTCGAAGTCCCCACCCTCAACAACCAGCCCGGCGTCCGCTCCGCCCGCTTCGCCGATGACTATGCAGCCCAGCATCCAAACGAGCCCGTCATCTCGACCGAAGCCACACCCCCAAACTCCGTCATCTCGACCGGAGCGCAGCGGAGTGGAGAGACCCCTGTATTTCTCGGCTCTAAGGACCAGCGCAACAACTCACTCCTCCTACACCTCATGCAGAACCAGCCCTCCCGCACCGCCCGCTTCGTCTGCAATCTCTCGCTCGCGCGCGACGGCCAGGTCCTGCTTCGCGCCCAGGGCTATGCCGAAGGCGAACTCCTCCACACCCCCAGAGGAGCCGACGGCTTCGGCTACGACCCACTCTTCCTCCTCCCCTCTCTCAACCTCACCTTCGCCGAAATCCCCCGCGAACAAAAGTGGCAGCTCTCCCATCGAGGCAACGCCTTCCGCGCACTCCTCGCTCAACTCGCTTCCATTCACCTCTAGCTACATATCGCACAGAACGGACGGTATTCGCACTCGCAACTTGACTGCGATATTTTGCGGTAGCCATAATCAGTTCCGCTGGTTCCTCCGCGACGCGACACCCGAAACTAGGCTAAAGACGTCGCTGAGTAACCCGAAACAGGGCTAAGTCTGTCGAATTCACCCCCGAAACCCAAGGCTGGGACAAATTAATGAGCACCACAGAAGTCACGCCGCATATTACTGAACCCATTACCTTTTGGCAGTCCACCAACGGCAAAAAGGTCGTGATGGCTGTCACCGGCGTCATGATGTTCGGCTTCGTCGTAGGCCACATGCTCGGCAATCTTCAGATGTACGAAGCCCCCGAGCATATCAACGCCTACGGCCACTTCCTCCACAATCTTGGCGAGATCTTGTGGCTCGAACGCGGCGTCATGCTCCTCGCCATCGCCCTGCATATCACTGCAACCATTCAACTTGCGCTCCGCAGCAAGGCCGCCCGTCCAGTCGGCTACTCGCGCAGACAGGCGATCAACTCCTCCTACGCCTCCCGCACCATGTACTGGAGCGGCCCCATCGTTCTAGCCTTCATCATCTTCCATCTCCTTCAATTCACAGCCGGTTACATCCACCCGCAGTCACAATTCATCGCCGGCGACGTCTATCACAACGTCGTCTCCGGCTTCCAGGTCTGGTGGGTTTCCATCTGGTACATCATCGCCATCGGGCTTCTCGGCTTCCATCTCAGCCACGGCTTGTGGAGTATGTTCCAGTCGGTAGGTTTGGCGCACCCGCGACTCTCCCCGTACCTCAGGATTGCCGCCAAGGCCATCGCTATCATCATCGTTTTGGGGTATATCTCCATTCCTATCAGTGTGTTGCTGGGGTTCATAAAATAAGATGAAACTTGACGCAAGAATTCCCTCTGGACCGATTCAAGAAGCTTGGTCAAAAGCCTGCTTCGACATGAAGCTCGTCAATCCGGCCAACAAACGCAAGCATTCTCTGATCGTCGTAGGATCCGGCCTGGCCGGAGGCGCTGCAGCAGCCTCTCTCGGCGAGCTAGGCTACAACGTCAAATGCTTTTGTTTTCAAGATTCTCCGCGCCGCGCACATTCGATAGCAGCGCAAGGCGGAATCAACGCTGCCAAGAACTATCCCAACGATGGCGAAAGTGTATTCCGCCTCTTCTACGACACCGTCAAGGGTGGCGATTTCCGCGCCCGCGAAGCGAACGTCTATCGCCTGGCTCAGATCAGCGGAAAGATCATCGATCAATGTGTCGCACAGGGCGTGCCATTCGCTCGTGAGTATGGTGGCTCGCTGGCAAATCGCTCATTCGGTGGCGCCCAGGTCTCGCGCACCTTCTATGCTCGAGGCCAAACCGGCCAGCAGCTTCTGCTCGGCGCCTATCAAGCACTTGAGCGACAGGTACACGCAGGCTCCGTCACCATGATCCCGCGGACGGAGATGCTCGACCTCATCGTAGTCGATGGACAGGCGCGCGGCATTGTCACACGTAGCCTTATCACCGGTGAGTACAACGTGCACATCGCGGATGCCGTCATCCTCGCCAGCGGCGGTTACAGCAACGTCTACTACCTCTCCACCAACGCCAAAGGCTCCAATGTCACAGCCAGTTGGCGCGCCTATAAACGCGGCGCCCTCTTCGCCAATCCGTGTTTTACACAGATCCACCCTACCTGCATCCCGGTCTCTGGCGACTATCAATCCAAGCTCACGCTGATGAGTGAGTCGCTGCGCAATGACGGTCGCATCTGGGTTCCAAAAAAGAAGGGCGATCCCCGTCCTCCAAACGAAATTCCGGAAGAGGAACGCGACTACTATCTCGAACGCCGCTATCCCAGCTTCGGCAATCTCGTCCCCCGCGATGTGGCCTCACGCAACGCCAAAGCCATGTGCGATGAAGGCTACGGCGTCGGCAAGTCTGGTCTCGGCGTCTATCTCGACTTCTCCGAGTCGATCCATCGCCTGGGCGAGAAGACGGTTCGCGAACGCTACGGCAACCTGTTCGACATGTATCAGCGCATCACGGACGAGAATCCATACAAGACTCCCATGCGCATCTACCCTGCCATTCACTACACCATGGGCGGCCTCTGGGTGGACTACCAACTGCAGAGCAACATCCCTGGCTTGTTCGTGCTCGGTGAGGCCAACTTCTCCGACCACGGAGCCAATCGGCTCGGCGCCAGCGCGTTAATGCAGGGGCTCTCGGATGGCTACTTCATCATTCCCTACACCGTCGGAAACTATCTGGCCTCGAACAAATTCCCCAAGGTGGACGAGTCCAATTCCGCCGTCCAGCAAGCCGTCGCCGCCGTCAAGACAAAGGTAGACAAGCTACTTTCGATCAAAGGCAATCGCACCGTCGATTCCTTCCATCGCGAGCTCGGCAAGATCGTATGGGACTACTGCGGCATGGCTCGCACCGCCGAAGGCCTTGAAATCGCGATCCAGAAAATCCGCGCCCTGCGCGAAGACTATTGGAAGAACGTCACGGTCCCCGGTAGCGGCAACGATTTGAACGAAAGCCTCGAAAAGGCTGGCCGTGTAGCCGACTTCTTCGAGTTGGCCGAGCTGATGTGCATCGACGCCCTCAGTCGAAACGAATCCTGCGGCGGTCACTTCCGCGAGGAATATCAGACACCCGATGGCGAAGCTCAGCGTGATGATGAGCGCTATTCCTACGTCGCTGCATGGGGTTATAACGGCCCAGACGCTGCTCCCGAACTTATCAAGGAACCCCTCACGTTCGAATACGTTCACCCCAGCCAGAGGAGTTACAAGTAAATGAAACTGACACTGAAGATCTGGCGGCAAAAGAACCATAATGAAAAAGGCGCCTTCGTAAAGTACGCCATGGACGATGTGGACCCTGAAATGTCCGTCCTCGAATGTCTTGACGTATTGAACGAGTCTCTGATCCTGCGCGGAGAAGTTCCGGTGGCATTTGAGCACGACTGCCGGGAAGGCATTTGCGGCTCCTGCGGCTTCGTGATCAACGGCGTCGCGCATGGTCCGGAACGTGGAACCACGGCATGTCAATTGACGATGCGTCACTTCAAAGATGGCGACGAACTGACACTTGAACCATGGCGAGCAAAAGCGTTTCCGCTGGTCAAGGACCTCGTGGTGAATCGTCGCGCCCTGGACCACATCATCGAGGCCGGCGGATACGTTTCGGTCTCAACAGGACAGGCCCCCGAAGGCAATACTCTTCCGGTCGGAAAAGAAATTGCCGATCAGTCGATGGATGCTGCGGCCTGTATCGGGTGTGGAGCTTGCGTTGCGGCCTGCCCCAACGCATCGGCTGCGCTCTTCACTGGAGCCAAGATCACACACCTCGGGGTTCTTCCTCAGGGCGAGCCCGAGCGCGAGCGCCGAGCTCTGAGCATGGTGGCACAGATGAATGCCGAAGCCTTCGGCAATTGCACTAGCATCGGAGAATGCACAGGCGTTTGCCCAAAGGAAATTCCATTGGAAGTCATCGCCAACATGAATCGTGATTATGTGTGCGCGAGCTTCAAACGACGTGAAGACCTACCCACACCGGTTGCCCCCGTGCTTCAGCGAACCTAAGCGACGGCAATCCTTAAACAAAAAAGCCTCGCGCCAAGCGAGGCTCTTTTGTTATGAACTGGAATGTAATCCCCAATTCACGAACTTGTAAAGTGGATTACTTTGTGAAAATCGAAGTCCCTGGATTTTTGTTTTCGTCATCATGGATTCGATTTTGAGCGCGTTTCGCGCTTTCCATCGCTTCATGATCGAGGCGTTGCGCAGGAGTTTTATTCTCTGCTTCTCCCCCAGTGCTCTCAATTGCCTCGTGAGAAGGACGATCTGCTGTTTTAGTCGAATCAAGTCCGGCTGCCATAAATCACCTCTGGTCATGTTGGAGTCACTTTGAAGCAGCAGAGTTGTATGCAACCCTTGCTTGATCGGCAATTCGAACAACATGGAGATTTAATGCGTCCTACATTAGGCATTAGGGATAAGTAGTTTGCCTGCAGCGCTTTGAGGTCGCAGGTGAGCGTCGCAGAAAAGATATAACCGCATTGCTACAATCAAGCCTCTGAAAGCAAAGGGATAAGCTTCTTGTGATGATGAATGATCCAGCGAATATTCACGCAGATGCTCTCGTAATCGATGGGCACGCAGATACCCCACAAAGATTTGTGGATGAAGCTTGGAATTTCAGCGATCCGCTGGGAGCAGGCATGCTCAACCTTGAAACAGCGCGAGCTGGCAACCTCGCGGCGGAGTTCTTTGCGATATGGGTTGAACCAAAAGAGTGGCACGGACGGTTTGCGCACCGGACGTTGCAATTGCTGGACGGCGTCTACCAACAACTGCAAATCCATCCCAATTCGATGCGGTTAGGCCTAACCCCCGAAGACGTCGTTCAGGCCCATCGCGATAAGGTGTTCTGCGTCTTGTTGGGCATCGAGGGTGGCCATACCATTGAAGCGGATCTGGGATTGTTGAGAATGTACTTCCAGCTTGGCGTGAGATATATGACGCTTACATGGTCCAACTCGAATGAATGGGCTGACAGTTCCGGGGATATTGACGACGCAACCGTCGTGCATCACGGAGGCCTCACAGAATTCGGGCGCGATGTTGTGCGTGAGATGAACAGATTGGGAATGATGATCGACGTGTCTCACGCTGCGGACACTACATTTTGGCAGGTGCTGCAGACGACCCATGCTCCCGTGATTGCCTCGCATTCGAGCGCTCGGGCGCTCACCGATGCGCCACGAAACCTGACCGACGAGCAGTTACGCGCAATCGCGACGAACGACGGCGTCGTGATGGTGAACTTCTATCCAGCGTTCATCGATGCTTCCTGGCGCGACGGCTGGGCTGCAACGAAAGCTCACCGCGATTCACTCTATGAATCTATAAAAAAAGCTTACAGAGACCGCGGAGAGCCAGTCCCCTACGACGCGTCGATGTCCGCCGACCGCCAATACTATGCGGACTTCCTCAAGGACAAATTACCGCTCGCACCCCTGAGCTCGTTGATAGATCACATCGACCATGTGGCGCAGGTTGCGGGAATCGATCACGTGGGATTAGGTTCGGACTTTGATGGATTCCCGATCCTGCCCGAGGGCCTTACTAGCGCCGCCGATCTGCCGAAGATAACAGCAGCGCTCGTTGAACGTGGCTATCGTCCCGAGCAGCTAAACAAGCTTCTCGGAGGAAATCTGCTGCGTGTCTTTGCGGCTGTCCAGGCTAAAGCCACCATTGAGTAGCGGCTAATTGCGCGCAACCACTCACTTCGGATTGGGTATTAACACCTTTGGACCGCCGCTTGGCCATTAAACCAGTCCACCCAATGAGATACTGCGAGAGAAAGATTGATTGCAACTCTCAATTTGAGCTCACGCGGAGCTTCCTGTGGGCTCAGATGCACCCAATCAATCTCTGATCGAGGACACTAATCGAAAACCCTAGGATCGTTATGCGCAAATTGGATCTTCTTGTGCTCGCCTCCGCGCTATTTGCAGGGACTACCCTATCCGCGCAATCGTGGGTGATTGGACCCTTTGTGCGTCCTTCAGAAGCACCTGTGATCCAACCGAACGCGTTTTATTACTTCACCGATCCGATTATGCAGGAGAAAACATTCTGGGACGCGGGACACGCGTTCAACCCAGCTGCAACCATTGCGCCAAATGGTGACGTAGCGGTCGTCTTTCGCGCCGAGGGCACCTCTGGAAAAGACGAAATTGGAGGCCATATCTCGCGATTAGGACTTGCGACCAGCAAAGATGGTCTCTTTTTTACCATCGAAGGAGCCCCTGTCCTCTATCCGCAAAATGATGATCAGAAACCGAACGAGTTCCCGGGAGGCGTTGAGGATCCGCGCATCGTGGTCGGGCCTGACGGTACATACGTGATGACCTATACGCAATGGGCGAGAGACCGAGGGGAATACACCGTCGGAATCGCGACGTCAAAGAATCTCGAGGACTGGACGAAATGGGGCCCGGCCTTCGGGAAGGCTAAGAATGACAACCTGCATTACAAATCTGCGGGGGTTCTGACAGAGCTTCACAATGGACGGCTGCAAGCGGTACGTCTGCACGGTAAATATTGGATGTACTGGGGAGAAGGCCATATTCATCTGGCCACGTCGGCGGATTTGATCCATTGGACACCCGTAGTGGATGCGAAGACGGGTTTGCCACAGGTGGTCATGAGCGCACGAGCTGGACATTTTGATAGTGGATTTCCAGAGGTCGGCCCACCTCCCGTCCTGACGAAAAAGGGCATTGTGCTGATTTACAACGGAAAGAATTCAGCGGGCGGTAAATCGAGCATACAAGGTTCGATCGCCACAGATGCTGCCGCTCCCAAAGACGTCAGCGCCGAGCATGCCGCAGGCGCAGACGAACAATTTGCCGGAGATGCCAATATCCGTCCTGGGGCTTACTCTGTTGGGGAAGCATTGTTCTCAGCGTCAGACCCTGGCAAGCTGCTGGACCGTACAGAACGCCCTATTCTGACCCCCGTATGGCCTTACGAACGGAATGGTCAATACGCAGCCGGTGCGACATTCGCGGAGGGCTTGGTGCCTTACAAGGGGCAGTGGCTTCTATACTATGGTGCAGCAGATTCGGTGATTGGCGTTGCCAGCGCGGAGTTGCGCTGATTCGTAATCGATAACGGGGCTGAGCGGCTTGGACGTTGGCGCTCCATGGAGTAGCCTTAAGTCTGAATGAAGACTCAGAATCTCTCGCCTCAACTTCTCTTATGCGCGCTTGCGCTGCTCATCTGCCCTGCGATAGCTCTCGCACAGTCCGCTCCACCAGAGTCGCCGCAACCAGCACCTCCCGCGACGGCCGCTTCTCCTGCGAATACTCCAACTCCAGATGCCCTTCCGGATGCGCCTTCGACGATTGCACATGAACTTCCTCCTGCAGTTCCCACTGGACCAACCGTCCTCTTCGACACGACCATGGGGCGACTGACGTGCAAGCTATTTGATAAGGAAGCACCGCTGACCGTGGCGAACTTCATCGGTCTCGCAACCGGCACCAAGACATGGACCGATCCGGCGACGCTGAAAGAAGTAAGTAGCAAGCCCTTCTATGATGGAACCACGTTCCATCGCGTCATCCCCGGCTTTATGATTCAGGGCGGCGATCGTCTGGGAACTGGCGCGGGCGATGCGGGATACTACATTCCGGACGAGATCTCGACCTCTCTTCGGTTTGATGTGCCGGGACGACTCGCAATGGCAAATTCAGGACCAGGAACCGACGGGAGCCAGTTCTTCATCACTGAGAATGCGAATGCCGCTCTCGATGGCAACTATACGATCTTCGGCCAGTGCGATCCGCATACCGTGCTTATGGTAAAGGGCATCGCCCTGGTGGACCGAAACGCACAAGACAAGCCGCTCACGCCAGTGGTGATCAATAAAGTTACGATTGTTGCTGTCGGCCAGGCGTTACCCCCGTTGCCACCGAACCCAACCCCAAACGCCACTGCCGCTCCGACAGGCGAACAGAGTGAGACGCTCAAGGAGCGGCCTCATTAGAGCCGACGGCGTTCACCTGCTCGCGCGCAGGATGAAACGTTTCCGTACCATCGGTTCGGTTGGAGATCAATATCTGGAGTTTGGCATCCCGCATTATCTGTAAGATAATAAGCAGGATAGGAATCGTCCACCGAGAATTGAATGCAAAGAACCACAAGCACATAAGGGCTCGAACCTGGAAAGTCGGCCGTTGAAACAGCCAATCCAAGACGAACAGACTTGCGGATGGCATACGTTCTATCGACCGATAAAATTCGTGTAGCGCTTCCGCTCGCCTCTTCCTGCAGAAGATGTCCTATCGATGCTGTTCAGCATCCAATCCGAATAGATGTCGTAACGAGAAAAAGGAGATTCAATGCCGACTACCGCAACCTTCAAGACCTCTGAAGGTACGATTGTTTGTAAGCTTTTTGACGTGGAGGCGCCGCAGACCGTCGCCAACTTTATTGGCCTGGCCGAGGGCACCAAGGAGTGGAGCTCACGCTCCAAGAAGGGGCCTAAACTCTACGACGGCACGGTCTTTCATCGCGTTATTCCTGACTTCATGATCCAGGGCGGCGATCCGGAGGGATCAGGCATGGGCGGCCCCGGATACAAGTTTGCTGACGAAACCAAGGCCAGCCCCCATGACTTCAAGAAACCCGGCAAACTGGCAATGGCGAATGCTGGCCCCAACACGAATGGTAGCCAGTTCTTCATCACCGTGACCGATACAAGCTGGCTCACCGGAAAACACACTATCTTCGGCGAAGTAATCGAAGGCTATGACGTCGTTGAGAAGATCAGCCGCGTTGCCCGTGGGGCCATGGATCAGCCGAAGACTCCGGTCGTTCTGGAGAGTGTGACCATCAACCGCAGCTAAAGCTTTCATGGGCCGCCTGCAGCCGTTTACGAGGCAATAAAAAAGACGGGCTCCGATGAGGAGCCTGCCTTTTTTACGTTCTCGGCGATGACTAGGCGACGCCGATGACTGTACAGAGTTCCTTCACAGCAGCCGCACTCTTATTGAGAGCTTCCTGCTCCTCAGGTGTGAGCTTGATCTCGATGATCTGTTCTATTCCTTTGGCTCCAAGTTTGCATGGAACCCCAACATACAGCCCACTGATTCCATACTCGCCCTGGAGATACGCGGCGCACGGAAGGATCTTCTTCTTGTCTTTGAGGATCGCTTCCACCATCTCAGTAGCAGCGGCCGATGGTGCGTAAAACGCGGAACCGGTCTTGAGATGCTTCACGATCTCAGCTCCCCCGTTCGCGGTGCGCTGCTCCAGAGCTTTAAGCTTCGCTGGTTCGATCAGCTCAGTGATGGGGATACCTGCA
>Ga0302316_10000021_pt1 | contig 132566 bp, 120 predicted proteins | sample III_Palsa_N3_2_FD_200456 | JGI IMG/M metagenome (GOLD analysis project Ga0302316, IMG submission 200456) | Peat permafrost microbial communities from Stordalen Mire near Abisko, Sweden - III_Palsa_N3_2 | ecosystem: Environmental > Terrestrial > Soil > Palsa > Peat permafrost | place: Sweden...
GCGCCGCCGGATCGGCGAGCGCCGCCGAGCCTAAAAGGGCGACACATAAGCCCACCGCCGTCGCCGGCCCAGCTGAACTCATCTTCGCCCGATGGCGCGGGTTCGCGCGCCTGCGGGAAGTGGATAATCCAAGTGCAGTTATTGACATCTAACGCTCGTTCTCTTGCCCCCGCGGAGGACAACCGGCCCGTTCGGGCCCTCGTCAGCGTGATCGCCCGGCGAGCTCCGCAGCATTTGCTTCACGCGGGCTCAGGGCTGAGGCGACCCAGAAATCATCGCGCCCCGCCCATCTACCCATTGCGCCCACATGCAATGCCCACATTGTGCATATTGTGCTCATAGTAGGCATTTGTTGGGTAGCGCTGGCCAATTTGCGTCACAATATGCGAGGCGGCGCATTTTTATAAACGGAGCATAAAGGCGAAAGCAGCCGTCCCGCGGGCGGGCCACGCCCAAGACGGTCGATGCATCCTATGCGGTTGTTTTATAGATTATTTCTTGTACGACCGGCCGACGCATCTGCCGGGAGTTGGAGCGCCGCCGATGGCGCTTATGGTTCGTTTATCAAACTTGAGCCGATCAGGCATGCCTTGGCCATCGCCGGATCGGTCGCGTCCATATATCTCATTATGGTGAAATTTTGCGTATTATGGGCATCCGTCTTCACCCGAGTCGGAGGCTGATCCCCCACCCACGCAGGATCATTAGAGAGGACGCACTGTGTTCGACTTAAAGGCCTGTCCACTAGCGATCGTCTGCGGATCGGTCTTGGGGCTCAGCGCCCTCGGCGGATGCGATCCTGTCCTGCCGGCCACCCTCACATCTGATCCCGTGTTTACAAGTCGGGCCGCCACCCTCTCTGCGTTCGCCGCTTCGATGGCGCCACAGCAGCCAAGGATCATCTCAGTCGTCCAGCATGTTCGGGCGGTGTCATGCGGTTACCGGTTCGACCTGAAGACCGGCGAAGCAACGTCACTCGCTCAGCTGAAGATGCAGGCCCTGGCCGCCGGTGGGAACGGCGTGATCAATGTGAAATCGGAATTGATCGTCAACAATAAAAGCCCGTGCTGGCACGGCTTTGAGGCCACGGGGATTGCGGTGGTGTTTGATCGAGCTCCGACGCCATGACCCCTTCAACTAAGACGCTGTGCCGATCCGTAACTGTGCTGGCCGGCCTGGCGGGGTTCATCGGTCTATTGGTCGCCGGGCATTACCTCCCGGCCTGGAGCGGGCCTCTTCGCGCCGGAGCCTTGGCCGGGTTTTTGGGGTTCGTGCGATCTACACTGCATTGTTGCAGCAGCGTCGGAAGCTGGGCTCGACGCCCTCGAACTTCCAAGATGTCGCAGCAGAAGCGTCAGGCCAGTTTCGCCGCGACCTGGAAGCGGAAATTACCGATTCATCGAAGCTGGTTTGATGACCATGTATTGACCCGGCAAGGTTGCGGGCAAGCTAGGTCGCATCCGACAATTCTGCTTAACCGCTCATCTGGCGGCTAAGCGAGGCCTGTAGGGCGTCAGCCGTCCGCGGAACAAACTCATCGACCGCTGGGCGCTACGCCTCCAGTTCGATGTCCCAGTAGAGGTAGGGTGGCGACTGACCGTGGCAATCCAGACCCGATACAACGCATTGAATAAGCTTATATTATTTTGTGGCAAAAGGATTCTTAGGGCATCGCCGGTGGTCTGGTCACCACGCTGGGAAACCCGTGGGGCTTGAGATCACACGCCCGGAACGAGCGGTTCGACGGGGACGTTCGCTGCCGCCGCCAACGCCATCCGGGCCAACGCAGGCAGCGATTTTGAACCGGTCTTCTTCATGATCGATGCGCGGTGGGTTTCCACGGTCCTTTGGCTGATGCCCAGGTCCGCGGCGATGTTCTTGCTGGGATGTCCGGCCAGGACCATGTCCATCACCTGATGCTGGCGATGGGTGAGGCCGGCCACCAGGTGGGCCGCGTCGGCGCGCCAGGCGTGCAGCTTGGTCTCGTCCCGCGAATGGTCGAGGACCATGTCGACCCGGGCCAGCAGATCGTCCATCGCCGCTGGCTTTTCGATGAAGTCCAGGGCGCCGGCCTTCATCGCCTGCACCGCGATGGTGACGTCGCTGTTGGCGGTGATCATGATGGCGGGAATCTGGCGCCCTTCCGCGTGCAGTCGTTCCAGCAACTCAATGCCGCTTATGCCCGGCAGGTAGGCGTCGACCAGCAAACACCCCTCACGGGATGGATCGTAGGCCGCCAGAAAGGCTTCCGCTGTGGCATAGCCCTGGGCAAGCCGGCCGTCCTCCTCCAACACGCTGCAAAGGCCTTCACGCACCTGCGGGTTGTCGTCGATAACGAAGATGATCGGCTTTGATCCGTCCGCTGGCGGCGCGGTCCGCGGCCTGGGCGGCGGAAGCAGGTTCTGGATCAGACGGGCCAGGTCGGGAAGCTTCACCGGCTTGTTGAGCTGGATACAATCCTGCGACGAAGCCATACGCAGGGTTTCGGTAGAGATGTCGCCAGTGAGAATGATAGCGGGAAGGCGGTCGTGAAGGCGCTCGCGGATTTTGGCGATGACTTCGAGGCCCGTCATACCGCCCGGCAGGTTATAGTCGGCGAGGATTACGTCGGGCCGCAGGCCTCCCCGGGCGACGAAGTCCAAGGCGCCGGCGGCCTCCGTGGCTACCGCGACGCGATGGCCCTCATCCCGTAGCAGCAGCACCAGCAGATCGCGAACCTCCGGATCGTCCTCGATCACCAACACCTTGCCCTTACGGTGAAGGCCGCTGTCGACTTCGTGGTCGATCACGATCTCAGATTCAGGTTTGGACGCCGCGTGCGCCTTGGGAATCGGAACCTCGATGGAGAAGACGGAGCCCTTGCCCGGCCACGAGCGGACGCGCACGCGATGGCCGAGCAACTCACCCAACCGCTGGACAATGGACAGCCCCAGTCCCATGCCTCGGCTGCGTTCCCGCGCGGCGTTGCCGACCTGATGATACTCCGCGAAGATCGCCTGTTGATCTTCTTCGGCGACGCCGATCCCCGTGTCCCAGATTTCCACGCTGAGGAGGCCCTTGCGCCGCCGGCATCCGACGAGGATGCGGCCCTTTGGCGTGTATTTGAGTGCGTTGGAGACAAGATTGCGGACCATCTGCTCAAGCAGAGCCGGATCGCTTCTCACCGAGACGTCGCAAGCCACGACGTGCAGCTCAAGCCCGCTGGCTTGGGCGTGGTAGGTGAATTCGTCGCGCAAGCGCTTCAGCAGATCGCCTATTGAGAAGACAGACACCTCGGGACGAACGATGCCCGCCTCGATCTGGTTGATGTCCAGCAAGGTGTTCAGCATGCCGGACATAGCGCCCAGAGTCTGCTCCAGGCGCTTGACCAGTTCCTTTTCGCGATCACCCAGGACCGCCTTTGCCAGCAGGCCCTGGAGGAAGGCCAGCGACTGCAGCGGTTGGCGCAAGTCGTGGCTGGCAGCGGCCAGAAACCTGGACTTGGCGACATTGGCGAGGTCGGCGTCGAGCTTGGCCTCTTGCAGAGCCTTGGCTGCCCGCTTGCGCGCGGTAATGTCGGTGAAGGTGATCACCACGCCTTCGATGTCGTTATCGTGGGCATGATAGGGCGATATCCGCCTGCAAAAGTGGGCTCCGCCGTGAGCCTCGATCTCTCGTTCCATTGGCGCGGCGGTCTTCATGACGGCGCGGGCGTCTTCCGTCAGCTTGTCGTCGGCGGCCAAGGAGTGCAGATCCGCAAGGGGGCGGCCGATGTCGCCTTGAAGTATGTTGAACAGCGCCTTGGTTGCCGGGGTGAAGAAGCGGATGTTCAGGGTGGCGTCCAGGAACAGGGTCGCCACATCGGTGCTGTAAAGCACGTTTTGAAGGTCGCTCGAGGTTGTGCGCTGGCGTTCCAGCGTCTCCTGCAGCTGGGTGTTCAAGGCGGTAAGCTCTTCGTTGAGCGACTGCAGCTCCTCCTTGGAGGTCAGCAGCTCTTCGTTGGTCGACTGGAACTCCTCGTTGACCGAAAGCGCCTCCTCGTTGATCGCCTTCTGCTCTTCGCTGGAGATTTCCAGGTTGCGGATGGCGCTTTGGAGTTCGGTCTTGGTGGCGGCCAGCTCGTGCTCAAGTTCCGTGACATGAGCCTGATCGCCCGGCGATGTCGGGCGTTCGGCGCCGCGCGGCTGCGCTTGGGCGTCGATGAAACAGACCAGCAGCAGGTCGTCACCGTCGCTGGACACTGGCTGCACCGAGATGTTGAAGGCCGCGCCTAGAGTCTTGCTGCTTTGGCCCTCGCCGACATGCTCCTCGTCCATGCGATCGCCGGGCACGACAACCTTCGCCCGGTTCTGGACCGCCAACTGGATCGCGGCCCGCAATTTAGTGCGCAGGCCCGGCCTTGCCATGGAAAGCAGGTCCTGGGTGGGATGGCCCGGCGCCACGCGAAGGTAGCGGTCGGTGGGGCCGAGGGAGAACAGGCATTCGTGGCGCTGATTGATCAGCACCGCGGCGGGCGCATAGGACTCCATGACAAGGCGGCGACAGAGATCCGCCAAGGCGTTCTGGCGTGAGGGTGTCGAACGCTGCTCGGATCGCGCAGGCGATCGAGCCGTTTCGCCCGCTCCCGTGGCAAATCCAAGATCGCCCGGCCGGCTCTTACCGATCCTTCGATAGAGCCGCTCCGCCTTGGCCACGACTTCGAAACGGTCGGCGCCGCTCCCAACAGTCTCTGCGTTGCCCAGCAGCAAAAGGGCGTTCGGAACCAGGGCGAAGTGGAACAGCGACAGAACTCGCACCTGCGCCTCGGGGCTCAGATAGATCAGCAGATTTCGGCAGGAGATCATGTCCAGGCGCGAGAATGGCGGGTCGGCGAGCACGTCTTGGACGGTGAAGACCACCGCCGCGCGCAGGTCGGCGACGACCCTGTAGCCGTGATCCTCCTTAGTGAAGAAGCGCGCCAGACGGGCGGCGGAAACCTGGTCCGCGATGGTGTCGGGATAGAGTCCTTCCCGGGCGGCCGCCACGGCGTCAGGGTCGAGGTCGGACGCGAATAGCTGAAGCTTGATGTCGAGTTTAGCCTTGGCGATCGCCTCCCGGAACAGCATGGCCAGGGAATAGGTCTCTTCTCCGGAACTGCAGCCGGCAGTCCAGACGCGAAGCGGCTTGCCGACCGGATGGCGAGCGACCAAATCGGCGATCGTGGTGCGGGACAGCAGATCGAAGACCTCAGGATCGCGGAAAAAGCTGGTGATGTTGATCAAGAGGTCCTTTGCCAGGAGGTCCCGCTCGGGCTCATCGGCCTCGAGCGCCGCGAGGTAGAGGTCCATACGGCCGGCCTCGATGGCGCCCATCGCCATGCGTCGTTCGAAGCGGCGCCTTAGCGTGCCGGTCTTGTAGAGGCGAAAGTCGTGGGCCGTCTTGGTGCGCAGCAGTTCGATGATCTCAGGCAGGACATCGTGTTCCTGCCGTGAGGTGTCGGACAGGCGGCGGCTGCGCGCGTCGGGCCTGCCCTCGCCACCCACAAGGGCTGCTGGAATCTTGTCGGCGGCCATTACAAGATCGACCAGTCCGGTGGCGATGGCGCTGCGGGGCATACCATCGAAGGCTGCATCGTCCGGATCCTGGGCGATCACCCAACCGCCCCTCGCGCTGATCGAGGCGAGCCCAAGGCTGCCGTCGGCGCCGGTCCCGGACAGTACGACGCAGATCGCGCGCTCGCCGCAGGACTCTGCCAGGGAGTGCAGCAGGAAGTCGAAGGGCAGACGGGCGCCGTGGCGCTCGTGAGGCCGCGACAGATGCAGCGCCCCGGCCTTAGCGCCCAGGTAGACGCCAGGGGGAATCACGTAGAGATGCTCAGGCTCGAGGATCATGCCTTCGGCCGCCTCAACGACGGTCAGGGAGGTATGGCCGGTGAGCAGCTCCACCAACAGGCTGTCGTGGGTCGGATCGAGGTGTTGGACCAGGATGAAGGCCATGCCACTGCCCGCGGGCAGTGCGTCCAGGAACCGCCGGAAGGTGTCCAGGCCTCCGGCTGACGCGCCGACCGCCACAACAGGAAACGCACCAGTCACCACCGGTTCGGACACGTGCCTAGTGGAGCGCGGCTTTGCCGCGTTAGCTGCACCCTGTCGGCGCTGCGGCATCTGATTGTCTCGGAGAACCTCCCCTCAGTCGGGAAGGCTACCTTAATGCTCTGAACGCCGTGAAGTTGCGATGTCCGGCCAAAATCGACACAGGCGCGCGCGAACCCGACAGACTACGTAGATTCCGAGTCTGCGCCTCCGGAATCTGATGCGTAGACTAGCCGTTCATTGCAGGCCGCCCTGCTTCGGACAGCCAGCGAGGGCGGCGCTTCGCCCTGCATTTGGTCAATCGCTGTGGGGGCGAGCAATCCGATGAAACGACTAAGAATACTGGTGGTGGAAGACGACGGCATTGTTGCGTTTCTACTCGGCGAGATTTTGGCCGGCCTGGGCTACGAGGTTTGCGGCGTCGAGAGCGACGAAGCGGGGGCGATCGCGGCGGCCAGGCGGTGCAAGCCCGACTTGATGATCGTCGACGAACACCTTGGCCGCGAAAGCGGCCTGGCCGTGATGGACACCGTGCTTCGGGACGGCCCGATGCCGCATGTCTTCGTCAGCGGCGACACATCGAGGATTCGGGCGCTGAAGCCGCTGGCCGTGGTTCTGGAGAAGCCTTATTTCGAGAACGACCTTGAGCAAGCCATCTGGCGAGCCCTGGCGCGCCCGCGCGACGCTGCTCGACTGAATCTGATCCAGCAACCGGTCGACGGCCCGGTGTCCGAAGGCCTTGCGGATTGGCGCAGGCCATAGGTCTCGTTTGATCGCTGACACCCCGACAGCGCCGCGTCGTCCGTGATCAGTGAGAAAGAAACGCGCAGCGATCTTCGCACAGCAACAGATCGCCGGTGACGCCGCCAAGCGCCCATTCCCGCAGGCGGTTATGTCCATAGGCGCCGGCGACGACCAGGTCAGCGCCCTCTTCATTGAGAACCTCATAGAGACGGTCCGCATCGTCCCCGGCACATGACGCCGTCAACGGTTTGGCGAGGACACCATGGTTCGCCAGCCATCCGACCACATCCTCAAGGTGGGCGAGAACGTGCGGTAACGCTTCCTCTCGGGCCAGCCCGACCACGGTGACATGCTCCGATGCCTTCAGTAGCGGCAGGGCGTCGGCAATCGCCCGTCTGGCCTCGCGCGTGTCCTTCCAGGCGACGATGGTGTGTTTCAGGCCGAGCTGCTTCACGCCGGCGGGCACAACGAGAACTGGACGGCCGGCCTGCATCACCAGGTCGCCAGCGTTCACGTGGCGGGTTTCGCTAAACGCCGCCACCTTGGTGACCCCGGTGATGAGGAGATCGGCGCACCGCGCCTCCCGCGCGATGTAGTCGGACAGCGGCTGGAAGGTCACGCAACTGCGCCACTCGACCTTTTCCGGATGATTCCAAAAGACATTGCGGAACTCTGTCTCGGCGTTCTTCAACTCGCTCGCGATCGTATCGCGATCCTGCTGGACCAAGTCCCCGGTCAGGTATTCACCGCCGTAGAGTATCTGCATCGGCTGGCAGCCCGCGATCCCGACCACGCCGGCGTGAAATCGGTCACCGAGGTCCTTGGCGATACGCAGAAGCGCGGGATTGGAATGGCCGACCTCAAGGTGGACCATCAAGGTCTTGTAGGCGGGGCCTTGCGATCCGGAGGCGGCGTCACGGTCCCGGGATAGCTCCAGGACGGTTTGGGTGGGCGCGTTCATGTTCAGCTCGCTTCCAGGGCATGCTCAAGGACGGGCGATTTCGCCTCTGCCGGCGCGAAATCGAGCACTACGCGCGAGGGCACATCGCCATGCGCCAAGCGCTCGAAAACCTGATTGATCGACGATAGCGGCTGCAGCTCGATGTCGGCCTTGACCTTGCCGTCGGCGGCGAAGTCCAGGCATTCGGCCATGTCCTTGCGGGTGCCGACGAAGGAGCCGCGCACGGTGATGCAGTCGGCCACCACATTGAACAGCGGCAGCGGAAACTCCCCGGGCGGCAGGCCGACCAGGACGCAGGTGCCGAGCTTTCGGGTCATGTCCACGCCCTGTTTGAACGCAGGCAGCGAAGGCGCGGTAATCAGCACCCCGTGGGCGCCGCCGCCGGTGGCCTTCTTCAACGCCGCGGCCGGATCGCCATGCTTGGCGTTGATCACGAGATCCGCGCCGAGCCGCTTGGCGTGGGCGAGCTTGCCGTCGTCGATATCCACGGCGCAGACCTGCAGGCCCATGACCTTGGCGTACTGGATCGCCAAGTGGCCAAGGCCGCCGCAGCCGGAGATGGCGATCCATTCGCCGGGCCGTGCCTCGGTCTCCTTAATCCCCTTGTAGGTGGTGACCCCCGCGCAGATCAGCGGCGCGGCCTCACGGGCGCCCAGGCCCTTGGGGATGTGGGCGACGTAGTCGGGGTCGGCCAGCAAGTATTCGGCGAACCCGCCGTTCTGGGTATAGCCACCGAACTGCGCCTCGGCGCAGACGGTCTCGAAGGCTTGCAGGCAGTATTCGCAGTGGCCGCAGGCGGAATAGAGCCAGGGTACGCCGACGCGATCGCCTTCCTTGACCGAGGTCACGCCCGCGCCGAGCGCGACAACGATGCCTATGGCTTCGTGGCCGGGGATGAAGGGCGGGGTCGGCTTCACCGGCCAGTCGCCGTTGGCGGCGTGCAGGTCGGTGTGGCAGACGCCGCAGGCCTCGGTCTTGACCAGGATCTGGCCGGGGCCGGGCGTCGGGATGTCCAGGGTCTGCAGCATCAGCGGCTTGCCGAAGGCGGTGACCACGGCGGCTTGCATTGTGTTGGGCATGTTGATCCCCTTCCGGGGTTCGGGTTCAGGCGAAATCGCCTCGAATGGAAATCAGGCCGCGGCCGCGCCAAGCCCCCTCACCGCCTCGATCATCTTGACCAGGACGGCCTGGGCGTCGCCGTAGACCATGTTGCAGTTGTCGCCGTAGAACAGGGCGTTCTGGATGCCGGCGTAGCCTTTGCCCTCGCCGCGCTTGACGACATAAACCTGCTTGGCCTTGTCGGCGTTGAGGATCGGCATGCCGAAGATGGGCGAGGTTTTCTCGGTGCGGGCGGCGGGGTTGACCACGTCGTTGGCGCCGATCACCAGGGCCACGTCGGCGGCGGCGAAGTCGTCGTTGATGTCCTCGAGCTGGAAGATCAGGTCGTAGGGCACGCCGGCCTCGGCCAGCAGCACGTCCATCTGGCCGGGCATGCGGCCGGCGACGGGATGGACGGCGAACTTGACTTCGACCCTGGCGGCCTGGAGCAGCTTGACGAATTCATAGAGCTTCTGCTGCGCCTGGGCGGCGGCGAGGCCGTAGCCGGGGACGATGATGACCTTGCTGGCATAGCGCATGGCGATGCCGGCGTCGGAGGCCTCGACGGGACGCAAGCTTCCCTTGATCGCGCCCTGCACCTGTTTCGGCGCGTCGCCGAAGTTGGTGAAGACGACATTGGCGACAGAGCGGTTCATCGCCTTGGCCATCAGCAGGGTCAGCAACAGGCCCGCCGCGCCCACAACCATGCCGGCGATCATCAGGGCGGGGTTCTGCAGCACGAAGCCTTCGAGGCCGACGGCCAGGCCGGTGAGGGCGTTGTAGATCGAGATCACCACCGGCATGTCCGCGCCCCCAATCGGCAGGGTCATCAGCACGCCGAACAGCAGGGCGAGACCGAAGAAGACGTAGATCCAGGTCGGGGTCGCGAGCAGCAACGGCGCGCCGCCAAGGGTCACAAACAGGATCACGCCGCCGACGGCCAGCGCGGCGATCATCGCCACGGCGTTTACCGCCTGCTGGCCTTTGATCCGCACGGGCTTCTTGATCACCCCGTCCAGCTTGGCCCAGGCGATCAGCGAGCCGGACAGGGAGACCGCGCCGATCAGGGCGCCGAGCAGGGTGACCAGAAGCTGGGTCGCACCTTGGGTCTTGTTCCCGAACAGCTCGACGGCCGCGATGGCGCCCGCAGCGCCGCCGCCCATGCCGTTATAGAGGGCCACCATCTGCGGCATGGCCGTCATGGCGACCCGCTTGCCACTGAGCCAGGCGAGGCCCCCGCCGATGACCAGGGCGATGAGCGCCAGGCCGATATTGACGCCCAGGTGCGGCTGGGCCGCCGCGCTGACGCTGAAAACATAGAGGAAGCTGGCCAGGACCGCGGCCACCATGCCGAAGCCAGCCACCAGGATGCCGGAGGGCGCCGTCGCCGGCGACGACATGCGCTGCAGCCCGTAGAGGAACAGGAAGGCGGCGGCCAGATCGGCAAGGCCGATGATCAGTTGGGGAAGGTTGGCGAGCATGACGGGTCTCAGCTCTTCTTCTTGAGGTGATGGACCCGGGCGTGGGTATGGGCGTGCGAATGCGCGTGGGCGGGCGCGGGCTCGCTGGTCTGGAACATGGCCAGCATCCGCTGGGTGACCGCGAACCCGCCGGCGGCGTTGCCGGCGCCGAGCAGGACAGCGACGAAGCCGATCACCTGCTCCTGCACCGTCGAGGCGTTCAGCAGCGCGTAGAGGCCGCCGACCACGACGATGCCGTGGACGAAGTTGGAGCCGGACATGAGCGGCGTGTGCAGGATAGCCGGCACGTGGCCGATGATCACCCAGCCGGCGAAGGCCGCCAACATGAAGACATAGAGGGCGACAAAGCCTGTCATTGTGATCGAGACGTCCATCATGATCTCCGGATCAGGCAGCTTTGGCGGGGGACTTGGCGGACGCGCCCATCAGCTTGCCGTCGTGGGCCAGGGCGGTTTGGGCGAGGATTTCGTCGTCCCAGTCGATGGTGACGATGTTGTCCTTCAGCATCAGAGCCAGAAGGTTGAACTGGTTCTTGGCGTAGAGTTCGCTGGCGTCCTCGCCGAGCAGCGAGGGCACGTTGAGGGGCGCGACGATGGTGACGCGTCCGACGCGGGCGCTCTCGCCGGGCCTTGTGTCCTCGCAGTTTCCGCCGCCTTCTGCCGACAGGTCGACGATCACCGAGCCGTGCTTCATGCCGGCGACCTGCGCCTTGCTGACGAGTTTGGGAGACGCCTTGCCAGGGATGGCGGCGGTGGTGACGATCAGGTCTGCGGCCTGGATGTGTTTGGTCAGGACCGCATCGACCTTGGCCTTTTCCTCGGCCGTGAGTTCGCGGGCGTAGCCGCCCTTGCCGCGCGCATCGACCCCCGTCTCGACGAAGGTCGCGCCAAGCGACAGCGCCTGTTCTTCGGTTTCGGGGCGCACGTCGTAGCCCTCAACCACCGCGCCCAGCCTGTGGGCCGTGGCCATGGCTTCGAGACCGGCGACGCCGAGGCCCATGACCAGAACCTTGGCCGGCCCGATAGCGCCTGCGGCGGTGGTCATTTTCGGCAGGATGCGGGCCAGGTGGGTCGCGCCAAGCTGCACCGCATAGTAGCCGGCCAGCGCCGACTGGCTCGAAAGCGCGTCCATGGCCTGGGCCCGGGTGAGGCGGGGGACCCGCTCCATGGCGAAGCAGGTGATCTTGCGATCCAGCAGCCGCTGAACCAAGGCCGGGTCCTTATTGGCGTAGATGAAGCAGATCAGGATCGCGCCGGGCTTCATGGCGTCGACCACCGCCAGCGAGGGCGGCTGAACGGCCAGGACCACATCGGCGTCGGCCAGTAGGGCCGCGCGGTCGTCCATGAAAACCACGTCCTGATAGTCGCTGTCGGCGATGTCGATCGCCCTGCCCGCGCCCCGTTGCATATGCAGCTTCGCGCCCAGCTTGATCAGCTTGGGCGCCACCGAGGGCGTCAGCGCCACGCGCCGCTCGTGGGCCTGCGTTTCCTTGAGAACCGCGACATTGACATACATCTGGAAGTCTCCGGTCCCGTGGGGTGTCGAGTTAGGCGGTGCGCAAACGGCTGACGGCGGGGAGGCGCCGCCGGCCATTCAGGCGGGAGCGCCTAGATCGGGGCGACCATCGAAGCTGTGCGAACCAGCTTCTTATTCACGAACTCCTGGATGCCCATGTCGCCGAGCTCGCGGCCGTAGCCGGAGTTCTTGATCCCGCCGAAGGGAAGCTCGGGATCGGACCAGTCGATGTTGTTGATGAACATCATCCCGGTCTCGACCTTGGACGCGACCCGCCTGCCGCGGGCGGCGTCCTTGGTCCAGACCGAGCCGCCGAGACCGAAATCGGAGTCGTTGGCTAGGGCGATGGCCTCGTCCTCGTTCTTGACGCGGAAGAACAGCGCCACGGGACCGAAGAATTCGTCGCGGAAGGCGGGGTTCTCCGGCTTGATGTCGGTGAGGATGGTCGGCTCCATGTAGGAACCAGGGCGGTCGATGCGCTTGCCGCCGATCACCAGCTTGGCGCCCTTGGCCACCGCGTCATCGACCTGCTTGAGCAGCTGGACCAGCGCCGCTTCACTGGACAGCGGACCGAGCGAGGTCTTCTCGTCCAGGGGATCGCCGGCCCTGAGCGCGCTGAGCGCAGCTTGAAACCGCTCTAGAAACTCGTCCGCGACCTTGTCAACGACGATGAAGCGCTTGGCCGCGCAACAGGTCTGGCCGGTATTGTACATCCGGCCCCAGACCGCCCAGGGAATGGTGTGGTCGAGATCGGCGTCTTCCAGCACGATGAAGGCGTCGCTGCCGCCCAGTTCCATGGACGAGACCTTGAGGTTCTGTCCGGCGCGGGCTGCGACGTTCTGGCCGGCGGCGACGCTGCCGGTCAGGCAGACGCCCTTGATGCGCGGATCATCGACCACCTGTTCGGCCTGTTCGTGGGAAATGAAGAGGTTGGTGTAGAGCCCCACCGGCGCGCCGGCGTCGAGTAGCAGCTTTTCGAACGCGAGGGCGCATTGCGGCACGATACCGGCGTGCTTCACCACCAATGTATTGCCGGCCATCAGGTGCGGACCGGCGATGCGGGCCAGCTGGTAGTAGGGGAAGTTCCAGGGTTCGACGCCGAAGATCACCCCGATCGGGCTGCTCTCCATGTGCGCTTCGCCGACGATTGGGTTGAGTTTGACGGGCGCCAGGAAGCGTTCGGCGTTCTCGGCGTAGTAGGCCAGGATCCGGGCGCTGAACTCGACCTCCGCGCGGGCCTCGCCGATCCGCTTGCCCATTTCCAGGGTCATGATGTGGGCGAAGGCGTCGGCCTGGTCGTGCAGCAGCTTGGCGGCCTTGGCGATGATCACGGCCCGCTCGGCGTAGGTCTTGTGACGCCAGGTCTCGAAGCAGGTCTGCGCCGCGGCCAGCTTGGTTTCGTACTCGGCGCCGTTGATGTCGTCGAAGTCCTTGATCAGCTTGCCGTCGAAGGGGCTAAGGCTCTGATAGGTCATTGGATTTTCCTGTTCATGATGGTCTTGCGTCCCCCCGGAGCGTTCGGTTGAAAGCCTGATCAGGCCTCGATCAGCACCTTCAGCGCCTTGGTCTTGCCGGCGTTACCGAAGGTCTCGTAGGCGTCGAGAATCTGGTCGAACTTGAAGCGGTGGGTGATCAGCTGCTTAGGATCGATCTTGTGGGCCTGGAGGATGTCGAGCAGCATCGGCGTCGAGGCTGTGTCGACCAGCCGGGTGGTGATGCTGATATTGCGGTCCCAGAGCCGCTCCAGGTGCAGAGCCACCGGGACGCCGTGCACGCCGATGTTGGCGATGACCCCGCCGGCGGCGATGATCTGCTCGCAGAGCTCGAAGGTGGCGGGAATGCCGACCGCCTCGATGGCGGTGTCGACGCCCTTGCCGCCGGTCAGCTTCATCAGCGTCTCGACCGCCTTGCCATCGGTGCTGTTGATGGTCTGGGTGGCGCCGAAGCGTTTGGCGACGTCCAGCCGGCCGTCGTCCAGATCGATCATGATGATCTCGCCGGGGGAATAGAACTGAGCGGTCAGCAACGCGGCCAGTCCGACGGGGCCGGAGCCGACGATGGCGACGGTGGCGCCGGGCTGGACCTTGCCGTTGAGGACGCCACACTCGAAGCCCGTGGGCAGGATGTCGCTCAGCATCACCAGGGCTTCTTCGTCCGCGCCCGCAGGGATGGGATAGAGGCTGGTGTCGGCGTGGGGGGTGCGGACGAACTCGGCCTGGGTGCCATCGATGGTGTTGCCGAGAATCCAGCCGCCGGTGGTGCAATGGGAGAACATGCCCTTGCGGCAGTATTCGCACTTGCCGCAGGCGCTGACGCAGGAGATCAGCACCCGGTCGCCGGCCTTGAAGGCGGTGACCGCCGGGCCGACGCTGTCGATGACGCCGACGCCCTCGTGACCAAGAATGCGGCCGGGGGTGCAGGCGGGCAGATCGCCCTTCAGGATATGCAAGTCGGTGCCGCAGATGGTCGTCTTCGTGACCCGCACGATCGCGTCGGTGGGATCGATGACGGTTGGCTTGACGTGGTCTTCCCAGGCCTTCTTGCCGGGGCCGTGATAAACGAGAGCCTTCATGGTCGTCAGCTTGGTCATGGCATTCATTGTTGAATTCCTTTAGGTTTGTGCTCGTCCCAGGCCGCCCGCCCGGACATCGCCGGACGGGACCGCTGTCGTGTCAGCTCATCAGACGACGATGAGGTCGTTCTCGACCACGGTGGCGCCGGGGGCGGCCCAGGCCGTCGCGCCGGCGATCCGGCGGTCGTAAGGCGTGCGCACCGTGCCGCTGAGTTTCACCCGGCCGCCGGTGGCGACGACGGAAATCGCGGGGTCGAACATCCAGGATCGGTGCAGGGCGTGCATGATGTCGTCACGGATGTGGAGGGCGTCGACGCGGGTCTTGATGGTGATCTGGTCGGACACGCCGACGACGCCGTAGAGGCTGCGCACGTCATGCTCGGCGGCTTCCTTCTGGTAGTGCCACTCGACCTCGCCGGTCAGCGTGACCCAGCCCTCCTCGACCCGAACCTTGACGACGTCGCGGGGCACCGAGACGCTCCAGGCCAGGCGGTTGAGGGCGGCGGCGGCGATCTCTTCATCGGACCGATTGGTGTCGATCGGCAACCGAACCTCGATCTCCTCGGCGACGGCCTTGACGCCCTTGACCCGGCCGGCGGCGCGCTCGGCGGCGAACTTCTCCATGTAATTTTCGACGTGGCCGGTGAGCGCCACGACGCCGTCCTTGGCGGTGACGCCGATGTGGGCGGCGGTGACGCTGGGCTCCCAGCTCAGTTCCTCGAGGACGGATTTCTGCAGATCGCGGTCGGTGGACATGGTGATTTCCCTCAGCTGTGAATGCCGCGTCCAAGGTGGTGGCGCGGCGATCGGCAGGGCGGGGTTGGCGCCGCGTCGGTCAGCCCCGATCTGGGGCCGTCAAAACCATAGGCCTCGCCAGGATCAGGCCGTCAGGGTCGGAAAGTACCTAGGGGTCTGGGGCGCCGAAATCGGGCCCTGAAGCGGCTCCCAAAGAGGTATGGACGGGCTTGCCGGGGTGGCGCTTGGGCTCTGCGTAGTTTCCGAGCCTGCCGCGATTGGAGGGTGTTGGTTGTTCCAACAGACCTCCCTGTCTTGGCTTCGACGCCACACGTTTGAACCCTTGCCCCACGCAGCGGGGAGAGGGTTCAAGGGCGGACAGCCGGTGACCTTAGTGCGGCGCGACCGCTTGCAGCGCGAGGGCGACCAGACCCGTGGCCACGACGCTGGCGGTCCAAAGTCCCACGAGCCAGGAGAGCTTTCTCACCATGGCTCAGTGATACCCCACGCCGAGCTGCACCTTGCCGCGGAACAGCCAGTAGACGTAGCCGGTGTAGATCAGCACGAGGGGGATGAGCGCCGAGGCGCCCCAGAGCAGGAAGGCCTGCGACGCCGGGGGCGATGCGGCGGCCTGGATGGTGATGCTCGGCGGGACCATCATCGGCCACAGGCTGACGCCCAGGCCGATATAGGCCAGCAAGAAGAAGCCCAGCGCGCAGAGAAAGGGAACAAGCTCGCGGCCGCGCCGCAGGGCCGAGAAGAACAGCCACGCCAGGCCGGCAAGGACGATCGGCACGACGGCCGCGCCCGCCGCCGTCGGCAGGGTCAGCCAGCGTTCCCGGAAGGCCGGGCTGATGACGATCATCGCCAGGGAGACTGCGGCGATGAAGGCCAGGGTCGCCCAGGCCAGCCGGGCGGCCAGATGGCGGAAGCGGCTTTGCAGTTCGCCCTCCGTCTTCCAGATCAGCCAGCAGGCGCCGAGCAGGGCGTAGCCGACGACCAGGGCGACGCCAGTCATGAGGCTGAACGGCGTCAGCCAATCCCACCAGCCGCCGCCATAGCCCCGGCCCGAAACCTTTATTCCCTGGATGAAGGCGCCCAGGGCCACGCCCTGGCAGAAGGTCGCCACATAGGAGCCGCCGACGAAGGACCGATCCCAGCGCCTCTGCTCGCGGTCATGGCGGGCGCGGAACCGCATCTCGAACGCCACGCCGCGGAAGACCAGCGCCAGCAGCATGATGGTCAGCGGCATGTAGAGCGCCGCCAGAAGGATCGCGTAGGCTAGCGGGAAGACAGCGAACAGGCCGCCGCCGCCCATCACCAGCCAGGTCTCGTTGCCGTCCCAGACCGGGGCGACGGCATTGACCATCACATTGCGCTCGTCGTGGCCATGGACGGCCGGAAAGAGGATGCCGACGCCCAGGTCGAAGCCGTCCAGCACCACATAGGCGAAGACGGCCACGGCGATCAGCAGCGCCCAGATCAGCGGGAGGTAGGGGGTCATGCCTGCGTGTCCAAAGCTGAAGACGCGTCGCCGTCGCCGGGCCGCTCCGGCAGGGCGGCGATCGCCGGCGCCGCGGTGGTCCCCGCGGCTCGCGTGGGTTGATCGATCGGCGGGCCGGGATCATGCGGTCCCGGCGTCTGACCGAAGAGATGGACGGTGAAGGCCATGCCCGATCCGAACACCACGGTGTAGACGACCACGAAGGCCAGCAGGGACGCGGCGACGCCCGGCGCGGCGACCGGTCCGACGCTGTCGGCGGTGCGCAGCAGTCCATAGACGGTGAAGGGCTGACGCCCGGCCTCGGTGGTGATCCAGCCGGCGGTCACCGCGATGAAGCCCGCGGGTCCCATGGCGACCGCGAAGCGCTGGAACAGCCTTGAGTCATAGAGTCGGCCGCGCCAGCGCAGAAACAGCGAAGTCCAGCCCAGAACCACGATCAGGACACCCAGCCCGACCATGGTGCGAAAAGCGAAGAAGACCAGGGGGATGTTGGTCGGCCAGGTGTCGCGCGGATAGGCCTTCAGGCCCTTCACCACCGAGTTGGGATCATGCGTCAGATAGAGGCTGGCGAGCTTGGGAATGCCCACCGCGAAGCGGGTCACACCGGCCTTGGCGTCGGGCCAGCCGAAGATCAGCGACCGCGCGCCCCGCTCGGTCTCGAACTGGCCCTCCATCGCGGCGACCTTCTGGGGCTGATAGTGAAAGCTGTTCACCCCGTGCAGGTCACCCAGGCCGATCTGCACCGGCCCGAGGATCGCGGCCATCCAAAGAGCCATGGAGAACATCAGCCTGGCTCTGGGATTGGATTTGTCCTTGAGCAGGTGGAAGGCCCCCACCCCGCCGACGACCAGGGCCGTGGTGAGATAGGCCGCCACGACCGTATGCATGTAGCGATAGGGAAAGGACGGATTGAACAGCGCCTTCATCCAGCTGGTGGGGAAGAAGCGGCCGTCGGCGGTGATCACGAACCCGGCGGGAGTCTGCATCCAGCTGTTGGCGGCGATGATCCAGAAGGTCGAGACCAGGGTGCCGACCGCGACCAGGCAGGTGGCCATGAAGTGCAGCTTCGGACCGACCCGCTTCAGCCCGAACAGCATTACGCCCAGGAAGCCGGCTTCCAGGAAGAAGGCGCTCAGCACCTCATACCCCAGGAAGGGGCCGATCACCGGCCCGACCTTGTCGGAGAACACCGACCAGTTGGTTCCGAACTGGTAGGACATCACCACGCCGGACACGACGCCCATGGCGAAGACGACGGCGAAGATCCGCAGCCAGTATTGGAAGGTGTCGAGGAAGACCGCCTTCTTGGTGACCAGCCAGCAGGCCTCCAAAACCGCCAGAAAGCTCGCGAGCCCTATGGTGAAGGCCGGATAGAGGAAATGCCAGACGACCACGAACGCGAATTGCGATCGCGCCAGATCGAGGGCGCTCGGCAGATGCAATCCGGCCATTCAGACTCCAGCTCACATTTTTGGCAAAAAGCCCGCGCGCCTTCCCGTCGGCGGACAAGGTCCATTCCGGCTTCAAGGCATGGATTTGGGGTACCGGCTCCACTGAGGGCCGGGCAGGCTCGGAATGTACCTAGTCTCTACCCTCGGGGCGCCGGCGCCACGGCGTCTCAGTAGTTTCCGACGGCTGACGGGGGCCCATGCAGGGGCCAGTTTGCACGCCATTCATCGGCCGCGCCCCATCGGCGAGGCCCGTGCGGCCCCACGACCACAAAAAGGCGACCCCAATGTCCTATCCCACGAGCCGATCCGCAGTTCCGTTGCGCGCGCGACGCCTGACCACGATCGCCGGCCTGCTGGGCGCCGCCTTGCTGGTCCCTGTCGTTGCGACAGCCAGTACGATGTCGACCCACCATCACGCCCACATGACCAGCGCTGAACGCGCCGAAACCGTCGAGATGCGGATCACCAAGCTGCACACCGAGCTGAAGATCACGCCGGCCGAAGAGACAAATTGGGCGCCGGTCGCCCAGGCCATGCGCGACAATGAAATGAAGATGCAGGCGATGATCACCGCCAAGAAGTCCGAGCCGGCGCACGACATGGACGCGGTGGAAGACCTGAAAAACTACCAGATGTTCAACCAGGCCCACGTTGACGGCCTGAAGACGCTGATCTCGTCCTTCCAGGTTCTCTACATGACCATGCCGGACGACCAGAAGCACGTGGCCGATGACGTGTTCCGCAAGTTCGGGCACCGCGCCTGATCGCATCGCCACCGGCGCGCCGTTCCACGGCCGACGCCCTCGCCTCCGACACAAAGGACTCTGACATGACTAGCGCCTTTCAAGGCAACGCCCCGCGACCCGCGCGGCTCTACTCCACACTCGGGGCCACCCTCGGGATAGCCGCCGCCCTCGCGCTATGCGCCATCTCCGGCGCGGCCCAGGCCGCGCCTCATGGCGGAGGCGGACATGGCGGCGGAGGCGGTGGTCGTGGCGGCGGCGGCCACGGCGGAGGCTATGGCGGCGGCCGAGGCGGCGGTGGATACCGCGGCGGCGGCGGATACGGCTGGGGCGGTGGCTACTACCCCGGCTCCCCGCTGATCTATGGCGATCCCTACTATTGCACCCCGGCGTTGATCTACGCACCCGGGTACGGCGACGGCTACTGCGACTGATCCATGCAAGGCGGCGAGTCGCCCTGGACCGAGGTTGCGGCCTGGGTCGAGGCCCTCGGCGCCATCGCGGCGGTGATCGGCTCAGGCTGGGTCGCCGCCAGCGAGTCCCGCGCCACGCGCAGGCGCGAAGACCGGGCTGCGGCCGCCGCGACCCACAAGGAAGAGCGGGCGGTGCTCGCCACCAAGACAGCGGCGCTGAACCTCGCCATCCTGGCCTCGACCCAGATTCACGACCTGCATGTGGCCCGGGTGGACGAAGCTTGGCGCGGCCGCGTGACACGGGTCTCGGCCAGCCGCGCCCTGCTGGCCACCGAGCGGATGCTGACCAGCTTTCCGATCCAGTCGCTGGGCGATGCGCCGGCCATGCTGGAGTTTTCGCGGTTTCCGGCGTCACTCGCCACAGCGGCTGAGATTTATGAAAACCTTGAGACAGCCGTTCGGGCCGCGTCTGAACCTGATCGGGCCGCCTTGTTCGACGCCAGCAACCAGCAGATGGGCCGCCTGGACACCGCCGCCCAACGCCAGCTGAGAGCTCTCAGGACGGCGTTGGGACTGAAGGCGGAGGCTTAGTTCATCGACCGTCAGCGATGTCGGCGATCATGCGCTCAGCAGGCTGGCCGGCGCCCGACGGGACATTGTCGCCCTTCTCCTCGATCCAGAGCAGCGCCGCGTCGGCCTGGCTTGGCTCGAAGGCCCGGATGTGCGGGTGCAGGAACACCCTCGCCGCCCCGACCAGCCAGTGTTGCCACTCGTGCGGGGCGATGACGGCGACGCGTTCCACCTTTTGCTGATGGCTCTTCACGAAGCCAGCATGCTGCTCGAAGGCGGCGATATTATCCCATCCCTCAAGCGCCGAGGCGTCGATCAGCAGTCGGATGGAACCGAATTCCTTGACGATGGGCTCGACCAGCAACCGCATCTCCTCGAAGTCGTCCGCGCTCAGGCGGGTGGGCGCGACGATCTTCAGGATGTTGGGTGCAAGCAGGGTTGGCTTGATCATGAGGGGGTCTCGCTGGGTTAGAGGGGTTGGTCGGCCGCGAGATGCGGCGCGCCGAAAAGGACAGACAGGGGCTGGCCGGCCTGAAGCGAATATCGAGCGCCGGCGACGACCACCGTCATCATGGCGCCGGCCTCAAGGGTGGCTTCAAAGCGGTGCTTAACCTGGTCGATCGCCAAGCGAAGCCGCCGGCCACGCCATTGCAGAGGAAAGGCAAGCCGGGTCCAGCCCGGCGGCAGGCGGGGATCGAAGCTGACCCCCTCGTCGATTAGGGACAGCCCGGCGAAGCCGAAGACGGTCATCAACCACAAGCCGCCAAGGGCGGCGATATGCACGCCGCCGGCATCGGCGGCCTGGCCGTCGGCGAGGTCGATCGCCGCAGCCTTGCGGAAATAGCGCAACGCCATCTCGCCATCGCCGAGCCGTGCGGCCACCAACCCATGCAGGTCGGCGCTCAATGAACTACCCTGACCGCAGCGCGGCTCGTAATAGCGGAAATTCGCGAAGCCCGTTTCGCCGGCGAACACCTGCGGCAGCAGGGCGAGCAGCGCGACAACGTCGGCCTGCTTGATCACCTGGGACGCCTCGGTGCGCTCGCGGCCGAGCACGACATCCATGGGCACCGAGCGGCCGGCGTAGGCCGACAGGTCGATCTGTTCCAGGCCGAAATAGCCGGCGAATTGTTCATAGAGGCCGGTCTTGGCGTCTAGGCCTGTCGCGATCGTGTCGGCGGCTTCGCGCCAGGCCTTCAGCTCAGCATCGTCCAGCTTCAATTGAGACGACAGGGCCGTCCATCGCTCCGGCCAGCGTTCCCGCAGCCGTGTCGCCACGTTCAGGGCGCGCCGGATGTTCCATTGCGCCATGACATTGGTGAAGGCGTTGTCGTCTATGTGCTGGTGATATTCGTCAGGCCCGATGACGCCCCGGATGTGCCGCATGCCGTCCGCCCCCGGCTCTGCGCGGCTGGCCCAGAATCGCGCGGTCTCCAACAGGATTTCGGCGCCGGCGGCCAACAGGAAATCATCGTCCCCGGTCGCCTGCCAATATTGCCAGACCGCATAGGCCACGTCGGCGCTGATGTGCTGTTCCTGGGCGCCGTTCAGAATGTCGATGACCTGACGGTCTGGAGCAATCACCTGTGCGGGCGCGGCCTCCGCGCCGGTGTCGGCGGACTCCCAGGCATAGAGGGCGCCGCGCCAGCCGAGCCGCACAGCCTTGGCCCGAGCCGCGTCCAGGGTGTTGAATCGGTACATGAGCAGGGCCCGGGCCGCCGCCGGCCAGGTCAGAGTGTAAAAGGGCAGCAGGTAAATCTCGGTGTCCCAGAAGACATGGCCGAGATAGTCGTCGCCGGTCAGGGCGCGGGCGCCGATCGAGACCTGCTCGTCGTCAGGGTTGGCCGCGCCATTCAAATGGTAGAGCGCGAAGCGGAGCGCGGTCTGGGCGGCGAGATCCCCGTCGATTTCGACCTCGCTGGCGGCCCAGCGTTCGCGCCAGGCAGCCTCATGGTCGGCAAGGACGCCTCGCCAGCCGCGCGCCTGCGCGGCCTGGAGCGCCGCGCGGGCCATTTCGGACACCGCCGCATTGTCCCCATGACTTCGCGCGAGCGAAACCATGCGCGCGAAGCTGACGATCTGGCCGGGGCGGGTCGTCCAGGTCCAGGTCCAGCTGAGCGAGCCAAGCGTCTTGGGCGGGAGCTGGACGCCGTCGATGTCCAGGCGCGCGTCGCCAGCTACGGCCAGGCCCACGTCGGATTGCCGGGTCCGCCAGACGCCCAGCGCCTGTCCGAGCGCCCCCGGCGCCAGGCCGACGCCCAGGCCTTCGCAATCTGCCTCCAAGGTGATCTGGACATCGCCCTCTTCAACGTCCAGCTGGATCAGCTGAAGGCCAATCCCGCGCGCGCCGAGGCTGACCAGGGTGATCCGGTGGGTGGTGATGTCCCCTGGGTGAGGCGCCAGCGGTTCACCGTTCAAAAGCAGATGCACATTCAGCCAGCCCGCCGCTGGAACCAGGGCAGGGATCGCGCCGGTGGTCGCGCCGGTGTCGAACAGACCGGCGACATAGGTCCGGGCGGGGACGATCCAGCGCGAACCGCGCGTCGTCGCCCGGGCGCCGCGCACGCCGAGAAAGCCGTTGCTGATCGCAAACCGCGATTCCAGGCTGGTTTCGCGGAGCGGATCATAACCGTCCTCGACCAGCACCCAGCCGGGATCGGCTGTGGGCTGTAGCGCCCGGTCCATGATCGGGCCCGAGGTCCGGGGCGTGGTCATGCCTCGGTTCGGCGAAGCCGGCCCGCCGCCAAGTCGCTCATGGCCACATCGTCCAGGCTGCCCACGACCAGATCCGCATGGGCCGCCCGCAGGAGCTCTGCGTCGCCAAGTCGCGCGACGCCGATCCCCGTCATATGGCCAGCCTTGGCCGCCTCTATGCCGGCCGGCGCGTCCTCGGCCACGAAGCAATGAACGGCGGCGATGTGCAGTTCGGACGCCGCGAGCAGGAACAGCTCCGGATCGGGCTTGCCGTGTTCCAGATCGCGGCCGCAGACATTGACGCTGAAGGCGTCCAGCAGGCCCAGGCCTGACGCCAGGCGGATCGGCTTCATCATGGCGTTGGCGTTCTTGGACGAGGAAGCGACGGCCATGGGCCAGCCGAGGTCATGCACGGCCTGCACGAAGCGCAGAGCGTCGGGAAAGGCCTTGACCGCCCCGTCCTCGATCAGCGCCTCGAGCCTGGCCTGTTTGGCTTCGGCATAGGCGGGCGCCTTGCTGCCGGCGTCCACCACGCCCATCGCCTCCAGCGCCGCGCGGGCGCCGTCCAGCCGCGGTTTGCCGGCCACCTCGGCCTGATAGACGGCCGTGGTGAAGGTATCCGGTTGGGCGTAGCCGACAAGCGCATCGCGCCAAGCCTGTTCGTGGGGAGAGGCTAGCAGCACCCCATCGACATCGAAGATGCCGGCGTACAGGGCGGGCCGCTGGTCCCTATCGGGTATAGCGGTGTGGTGGATCATGGGGTGTCGACTATTCAGCGGCGTGTTTGGCCGCATCGCTATTTGCCGCCCCAATGGACTTGGGCGCTGGATCGATCGGCTCGGCGCCCTCGATGTGACCGCCGAAGCCGAACCGCATGGCCGACAAGATCTTCTCGCTGAAAGTCTGCTCACGGCGTGAGCGGAACCGCGCGAACAGAGCGGCGGTGATCACGTTCGCCGGAACCGCCTCCTCGATCGCCGCCTCAACCGTCCAGCGGCCTTCGCCGGAATCCTGGACAAAGCCGGAATAGCTTTCCAGCTTCGGGTCCTTCAGTAGCGCGGTCGCACTCAGGTCGAGCAGCCAGGAGGAAATGACACTGCCGCGCCGCCAGACCTCGGCGATTTCCGGCAGGTCCAGCGTGAAGCGCTCGTCTCCGGGCAGGTCGGTGGAGTCCTTGTTGCGAAGGATGTCGAACCCCTCGCCGTATGCCTGCATCAGGCCGTACTCGATGCCATTGTGGACCATCTTGACGAAGTGGCCGGCGCCGGACGGGCCGGCGTGAATATAGCCGCGCTCCGAGCGGGACAGGCCGTCCTTGCGACCTGGCGTGCGGGAAATGTCGCCTTCGCCCGGCGCCAGCGACGAGAAGATCGGATCGAGCAGGTCGACCGCGGCCTTGGGGCCGCCGATCATCATGCAATAGCCGCGCTCAATGCCCCAAACGCCGCCTGAAGTGCCGCAGTCGACGTAATGAATACCCTTGGCTGCCAGCGCCTTGGCCCGCCGGATGTCGTCCTTGTAGAAGGAGTTGCCGCCGTCGATGACGATGTCTTCCGGCGCCAGCAATCCAGCCAGCTGTTCAACGGCCTTTTCGGTCACCTCGCCCGCCGGCAGCATCAGCCACACCAGGCGCGGGCTCTTGAGCCTCTTCACCGCGTCCTCGAGCGAGGTCGCGGCCGTTGCACCGTCCTTGGCTACCGCATCTCGCGATTTGGCGGTGCGGGCATACACCACGCACTCGTGGCCCGCCTTCATCAGACGGCGAGCCATATTGCCGCCCATCTTGCCCAGGCCGATCATCGCAATTTGCATCTGCTCAAGTCCTTGCGGCGCCTGGCTTCGCGGCGGGCCCTGAAACCAGGATGCCGCGTTCAACCGCTCGACGTCAGGCGCGTGCGTCGGCCTCCAGGAGCCTAGGGCAAAGCGCCCTTGAGGCCGTAGGGTCGGAAACTACTGAGAGGTTCGGGAGGGCGTCCGGTTACGTAGATTCCGACGCTATCGGGCGAGCTTTCGAAAGCGGCAGGTGGGCGGGACGTCCGAGCTGCGGGCGGCCGCTTGCCTCAGGAAGTCACCATGTCGATCCTCTTTAACTTCGCCGGGCCGATCGCGGTCATCGTCGTGATCATGCTGCTGTTCGCATCGGTGAAAATCCTGCGCCAATACGAACGCGCGGTGGTTTTCACCCTGGGCAAGTTCCAGGACGTCAAAGGACCCGGCCTGGTGCTGTTGGTTCCTTTCATCCAGGAAATGGTGCGGGTCGATCTGCGCATCCAGGTGATCGAGATTCCGACCCAGGACGTCATCTCTCGCGACAACGTCTCGATGAAGGTCGATGCGGTGCTGTATTTCAAGGTCAGCGACCCGGAACGAGCCGTTATCGCGGTCCAGGACTACCTGCCCGCCACCAACATGCTGGCGCAGACCACCCTGCGCGCCGTGCTGGGCCAACACGAGCTGGATGAAATGCTGTCCGAGCGCAAGAAGCTCAGCACCGACGTGCAGGACATCCTCGACAGCCAGACCGAGACCTGGGGGATCAAGGTCAGCAACGTAGAAATCCGCACCGTCGAGCTGACCGACAACATGGTCCGCGCCATCGCCAAGCAGGCCGAGGCCGAACGTGATCGCCGGGCCAAGATCATCCACGCCGAGGCCGAGTTCCAGGCCTCGCAGACCCTGGTCAACGCGGCCACCATTCTCGCCAGTATCCCGGCCGCGATGCAGCTGCGCTACCTGCAGACCCTGACCGAGATCGGCGCCGAGCAGAACTCGACCATCATCTTCCCGATGCCGATCGACATCATCAAGCCCTTCCTCGACCTGCAGGAGAAGGCTTCCAAGCCGGCTCAGACCAATGGCGCGGCCGTCGCGCGCTCGCCCAAGGAAACGCCGCTGAGCGCCTAGGCGCCAATGCCTTCAAGAGCTGAAAAGACCATGACCCCCTCCCCGTCCAGCCTCGGCGCAAGCTTCAATGCGTTTCTCTTCGCCACGGTCTGCGAAGGTCGTGACGAGATGCCTGTCAGCGTCATTTCCGCCCTGGCCAGGCTGGACCTTGACCCCTGGACGGAGGCGGCCGAACTGGCGAGCATGCCGGCTGTCGGCGCGGCTGAGCGGCTTTCGTCACTCCTCGCCGGCGTCGCCGACAGCCCTGCCACACAATCGGATCGCGAGACCTTGGCGGCCCGGCTGGTTGGGCTTCTGCCGAAGCCGGCGAAGACGAACGTCAAACCCGGCGCGGCGACGGCCGATGTGCTTGGGTCCTCCTACCTCCAGAGCCTGGGGATCATGTGGCTGATCATCCTGGCGTCCATGGCCGTCAGCGCCTGGGTCGCGCCGGCGCCAGCCGGCGGCGCGCACGGTTCGGCGCCGACATCGGTCCCCACGGCGATCTCGGCCCGTTGACACGTCGGGGCCGAGGGCTCTCCGCCCCGAAAGGCGCCGCAACCAAGGCTGTTTCGGTTGGGGGACCAGCGGCGTCTGACACCCAGAAGGACGGCCCTATGAACGCCAGCACCCCCTCAGCCTCCGCTAAGGCGCGGCCCAAACCCGCGCCGAAAGACGACCTGCAAACCCTCCCGCTCGCCGAGGTGGAAAAGCGGCTCGGCTCATCTAAGGACGGCCTGACCCAGGCAGAGGCGGAAAAGCGTCTGGTCAAATACGGCCCCAACGAGATCCAGGAAAAAAAGCCCAACGAGATCCTCAAATTCCTGAGCTATTTCTGGGGCCCGATACCGTGGATGATCGAAGCGGCCGTGATCCTGTCGGCGGTGGCCCGCCATTGGCCCGACTTCGGCATCATTCTGCTGCTGCTGGTCGCCAACGCCGTCGTCGGCTTCTGGGAAGAGCATCAGGCAGGCAACGCGATCGCCGCCTTGAAGGCCCGGCTGGCGGTCAAGGCCAGGGTGGAGCGGGACGGCAAATGGATCGAGTCGCCGGCCCGCGAACTCGTGCCCGGCGATGTGATCCGCCTGCGCCTGGGCGACATCGTCCCCGCCGACGCGCGCCTGCTTGAGGGCGACCCGATCGAGGTCGACCAGTCCGCCCTGACGGGGGAATCGCTGCCGGCCACGCGCAAGCCGGGCGAGGCCGTCTTCTCCGGATCGATCGTGCGCCAAGGCGAGATCGGCGCCCTGGTCTATGCCACGGGCGCGGGGACCTACTTCGGCAAGACCGCCAAGCTGGTTGAGGAGGCCCACACCGTCAGCCACTTCCAGCGCGCCGTGCTGAAGATCGGCAACTATCTGATCATCCTGGCCGTCGCCCTGGTCGCGGTGATCATCGGCGTCGCGCTCTACCGGGGCGATCCGCTTCTAACCACCCTGCAGTTCGCCCTGGTGCTGACCGTCGCCGCGATTCCCGTGGCGATGCCCACGGTGCTGTCGGTGACCATGGCGGTGGGCGCGCGCCTGTTGGCCAAAAAGCAAGCGATCGTCACCCGCCTGTCGGCGATCGAGGAACTGGCTGGTGTGGACATATTGTGCTCCGACAAGACCGGCACCCTGACCCAGAACAAGCTGACCCTGGGCGATCCGTTCTGCCTGGGCGACCTGCCCGCCGACCAGCTGATCCTCGACGCCGCGCTGGCATCGCGAGGGGACGACAAGGACGTGATCGACCTAGCCGTCATCGGCGGCCTTAAGAGTGATCAGCCCCTGAAGGCCTATCAGGTCGTCCATTTCCAGCCGTTCGATGCGGTGCAAAAGCGCACCGAGGCCACGGTGACGGGTACGGACGGCAAGCCATTCAAGGTCACCAAGGGCGCGCCGCAGGTGATCCTGGCGCTGGCGACCAACGCCACAACGGTGAAGGCCGCTATCGACAAGGCGGTCAAGGATTTCGCGGAGCGCGGCTTTCGTGCGCTAGGGGTGGCGCGGGCAGATGCGGACGGAAAGTGGCGCATGCTTGGCGTCCTGCCCCTGTTCGACCCGCCGCGGGACGACGCCAAGGCGACGGTCGCCACCGCCCGGCGGATGGGGATCAGCGTCAAGATGGTGACCGGCGACGCTATCGCCATCGCCCAGGAGACGGCCAAGAAATTGGGGATGGGCGCGAACATCCTCGACGCCAGCGGCTTCGGCGATTCCAAACGCCACGAGACGGCCGCCCTGTCGGCCTCGATCGAGCAGGCGGACGGCTTCGCCCAGGTCTTTCCCGAGCACAAGTTCCACATCGTCGATGTGCTGCAACAGGCCGGCCACATCGTCGGCATGACCGGCGACGGGGTGAACGACGCCCCGGCGCTGAAGAAGGCCGACTGCGGCATCGCCGTCTCCGGCGCCACCGACGCGGCGCGCGCGGCGGCGGCCATTGTGCTGATGACCCCCGGCCTGTCGGTGATCATCGATGCGATCAAGGAGAGCCGGAAGATCTTCCAGCGGATGAACAGCTACGCCATCTACCGCATCGCCGAGACGCTGCGGGTGCTGCTGTTCATGACCCTGGCGATCCTGGTGTTCAACTTCTATCCCGTGACGGCGGTGATGATCGTCATGCTGGCCCTGCTCAACGATGGCGCCATCCTGTCGATCGCCTATGACAACGTCCATTACCGGAACCAGCCCGAAGCCTGGAACATGCGCGTGGTTCTGGGGGTCTCCACCCTGCTGGGCGTGGTCGGCGTCGTCGCCGCCTTCGGGCTCTTCTACCTGGCCGATCGGGTGTTTCACCTCGACCACGCCCACATCCAGACCTTGATGTACCTGAAGCTCTCTGTCGCCGGGCATCTGACCATCTTCCTGACGCGCACGCGGGGGCCGTTCTGGTCGATCCGTCCGGCGCGCATCCTGCTGATCGCGGTGTTCGGCACCCAGGCCGTGGCGACCCTCATCGCGGTCTACGGGCTGTTCATGACCCCGCTGGGTTGGGGCTGGGCCGCATTCGTCTGGGGCTATGCCCTGGCCTGGTTCCTCGTCAACGACCGGGTGAAACTGCTGGCCTACCGGTTGCTCGATCCGGTCAAGGCCGAGCCGGCGAAGTCGATGGGCCAGATATCGCAGGCAGCGTAAGGAGGTGGCATGGGTGCGACGCCGAGATCAGCAGCCGAGAGCGCGCCCGCAACCTCGGTCGCCGTCTACACCTGCCCGATGCACCCGCAGGTCCGACAACCCGCGCCGGGCATTTGCCCCATCTGCGGGATGACGCTGGAGCCAGTGAAGCCGACGGTCGAGGTCGGTGAAAGCCGCGAGCTCGCGGACATGTCTCGCCGGTTCTGGGTCGCCTTGGCGTTGACCCTGCCGGTCTTCGGGCTGGAGATGGGCGGCCACATCCCCGCGCTTGGCCTGGATCGGCTGGTTCCGTCCAGCCTCTCGATCTGGATACAATTCGCGCTATCGACTCCGGTGGTGCTTTGGGGCGGCTGGCCCTTCTTCCAGCGCGGCCTGGCATCGGTGGAGCACCGCAGCCTGAACATGTTCAGCCTGATCGCGCTGGGGACGGGGGCCGCCTACCTCTACAGCCTGTTCGCCACCTTTGCGCCGGGCCTGTTCCCCGCCGGCTTCCACACCATGGGCGGCGCCGTCGGCGTCTATTATGAAGCTGCGGCGGTGATCACCGTCCTGGTTCTGCTGGGCCAGGTGCTGGAGCTGCGCGCCCGGGAACAGACCGGCGGCGCGATCCGGGCCCTGCTGCAGCTGGCGCCCAAGACCGCCCATCGACTGCGGGCCGACGGCGAAGCGGAAGAGGTCGCTTTGGAGCTTGTCCAGGTCGGGGACCGCCTCCGTGTGCGGCCTGGCGATAGCGTGCCGGTCGACGGAGAAGTGCTCGAGGGCACGAGCGCGGTCGACGAGCGATGGTCACCGGCGAGTCGATGGCGGTCGCAAAACACCCCGGCGACAAGCTGATCGGTGGAACGATAAACGGCACAGGGTCCCTGGTCATGCGCGCCGACAAGGTGGGCGCCGACACTATGCTGGCGCGGATCGTGACCATGGTTTCGGAAGCGCAGCGCAGCCGGGCGCCGATCCAACGCCTGGCCGACGTCGTGTCGGGATACTTCGTGCCGGCGGTGCTCGGCGTGGCCGTCATCGCCTTCGTCGTCTGGGCGATTTGGGGACCGGCGCCCTCCCTCCCCTACGCGGTCATCGCGGCGGTCTCGGTGCTCATCATCGCCTGTCCCTGCGCCCTGGGTCTGGCGACGCCCATGTCGATCGGCGTCGGGATCGGCAAGGGCGCCGGCGCCGGCGTCCTGATCAAGTCCGCTGAAGCGCTCGAGCGGATGGAAAAGGTCGACACCCTGGTGGTGGACAAGACCGGCACCCTGACCGAGGGCCGGCCGAAGGTCGTCGCCGTCGTCCCGGCGGCTGGACTGTCCGAGGTCGATATCCTGGCGTTGGCGGCCAGCCTTGAGGCCGCCAGCGAACATCCGCTCGCGGCGGCCATCGTCGAGGCGGGCAAGGCTGGCGCCATGGAGGCGCTCACGGACTTCGCCTCGGTTACCGGCGAAGGCGTGACCGGCAAGGTCGGCGGCCGGTCGGTGGCGCTGGGCAACGCCAAGCTGATGTCAGACCTCGCCATCCCATTCGGCGACCTGATCGATAAGGCCGACCGGTATCGTGTCGATGGCGCGACGGCGCTGTATCTGGCGATCGACGGCAGGCCGGGCGGCGTGATCGCCGTCGCCGATCCGATCAAGGCCACCACACGCGCCGCGCTCGATCAGCTGCGGGCGTTCGGCCTGCGGATCGTCATGCTGACCGGCGACAACAGGACCACCGCCGAGACGGTCGCGAAACAGCTCGGCATCACCGAGGTCGAAGCCGACGTGCTGCCGCAGGATAAACATCGCATCGTCAAAACCCTCGCCGCCGAGGGCCGCGTGGTGGCGATGGCCGGCGACGGGGTGAACGACGCCCCGGCCCTGGCCGAAGCCTCCGTGGGCATCGCGATGGGAACCGGGACCGAGGTCGCGATGCAGAGCGCGGGGATCACCCTGGTGAAAGGCGACCTTGCCGGCATCGCGCGCGCCATCGTGCTGAGCCGGGCGACCATGCGTAATATTCGACAAAACCTGGTCTTCGCGTTCGCCTACAATGCCGTCGGGATTCCGATTGCGGCGGGCGTCCTCTATCCGACTTTTGGCCTGCTGCTCAGTCCCGTCATCGCCGCGCTCGCCATGTCGCTCAGCTCGCTGTCAGTGATCGCCAACGCGCTGCGCTTGCGGAGCCTCAAACTCTGAAACAGTTGCGCTGCATCAACCATCGGCGCTGGCCCCCTCCGTCACATCGCTTCCGCTACGCTTCAGCGCCGCGCCACCTCCCCCGTTTCGCTGCGCTCACGGGGCAGGAGAAAGACCTTCGGCGCCCTTCTGCTCCCATGCGAGCGATGCGATGCGGGGGAGGTGGCAGGGCCCGTAGCGAAGCGTAGGGACCTGACGGAGGGGGCGAGCGCCGGTGGATCGGTAGTTTCCGAGCCTGCACGTGCGATCGGGCAGGGCCTAGGACTGCGGCCACGCCGCCAGACCAACCGCCACAGGTCCCCGCCATGAACGCTCCGTTCGCTTCGCCAACCCTGGACGCCGAGGCGCTGCGCAAAACCGACGCCTATTGGCGCGCGGCCAACTACATCTCGGTGGGACAGCTCTACCTCTATGACAACCCGCTGCTGCGCGAGCCGCTGACGCTGGCGCACGTGAAGCCGCTGATTGTGGGCCACTGGGGCACCGTGCCGGGCCAGAACTTCATCTATGTGCACCTGAACCGGGTCATCAAGGCGCACGACCTGGACATGATCTATATCGCCGGTCCCGGCCACGGCGGCGCCGCCCTGGTTGGCAACACCTATCTCGAAGGGACCTGGAGCGAGGTCTATCCCGCCGTCGCCCAGGACGAGGCCGGCCTGAAGGCACTGTTCACACAGTTCTCGTTTCCCGGCGGCATTTCCAGCCATGTGGCGCCGACCACGCCGGGGTCGATCCATGAAGGCGGTGAACTCGGTTACTCGCTCAGCCATGCCTTCGGGGCGGTGTTCGACAATCCGGACCTGATCGTCGCCTGCGTGATCGGCGACGGCGAGGCGGAGACCGGACCCCTGGCCACCGCCTGGCATTCCAACAAATTCCTCGACCCGATCACCGACGGCGCGGTCCTGCCGATCCTGCATCTGAATGGCTACAAGATCAGCAACCCCACCGTTCTGGCGCGGATCAGCCACGACGAGTTGGAGCAGTTCCTGACCGGCTGCGGCTGGAAGCCCTATTTCGTCGAGGGCGACGATCCGGTCGCCATGCACGAGTTGATGGCGACGGTGCTGGACCAAGCCGTGGCCGACATTCAACGGTTCCAGAGCGCGGTGCGCTCAACCGGCGCGGCCCTGCGGCCGGCCTGGCCGATGATCGTGCTGCGCTCACCCAAGGGCTGGACCGGCCCCAAGGTGGTCGACGGCCTGGCGATCGAGGGCACCTTCCGCTCGCACCAGGTTCCGCTGGTCGTCGATGCGGACCACCCGAAGCATGTGGCGCTGCTGGAAGGCTGGATGAAGAGCTACCACGCCGAAGAGCTGTTCGACGCTGACGGGCGTCTGCTGCCCGAACTGGCCGAGCTGGCGCCGGTGGGCGATCGGCGGATGGGGGCCAATCCCAACGCCAACGGCGGCCTTTTGCTCCGGGACCTCACCATGCCCGACTTCTGCATCCATGCGGTGCACGTGCCTTCGCCCGGCGCGGTCAGTGACCAGGACACCATCGTCCTGGGCCGCTTCCTGCGGGACGTGCTGGTCCTGAACAAAGCCCCCCGCAATTTCCGCGTCTTCGGCCCGGACGAGACCCTGTCCAATCTGCTGGGCGCGGTGTTCGAAGCCACCAATCGCCAATGGGACGCCCTCGCGGAAGAAAGCGACGAGTTCCTGGCGGCATCGGGCGGCGTGCTGGATTCCATGCTCAGCGAACACCAGTGCGAAGGCTGGCTGGAGGGCTATCTGCTGACCGGCCGCCACGGCCTGTTCAACAGCTATGAGGCCTTCGTGCGGATCGTGGACTCCATGTTCAGCCAGCACGCCAAGTGGCTGAAGGTGACCAAGGAGCTGCCCTGGCGGCGGCCCATCGCTTCGCTGAACTATCTGCTGGCCTCCCACGTCTGGCAGCAGGACCACAATGGCTTCACTCACCAGGATCCGGGGTTCCTTGACCACGTCGTCAACAAGAAGGCCGACATCGTCCGGGTCTATCTGCCGCCGGACGCCAACTGCCTGCTCTCGGTCATGGACCACTGCCTGCGCAGCCGCGACTATGTGAACGTGGTAGTGGCGGGCAAGCACGCCCTGCCGCAATGGCTGACCATGGACGCCGCCGTCGCCCACTGCACCCAAGGCATCGGCATCTGGCAGTGGGCGAGCAATGACCAGGAGGGTGAGCCGGACCTGGTGATGGCCTGCTGTGGCGACACCCCGACTCTCGAAGTGTTGGCCGCGACCTCCATCCTGCGCGCCCACCTGCCGGCGCTGAAGATCCGTGTCATCAATGTGGTCGATCTGATGAAGCTGCAGTCCCAGAGCGAACATCCTCATGGCCTGAGCGACGCGGATTTCGACTCCCTGTTCACCACGGACAAGCCGGTGATCTTCGGCTTCCACGGCTATCCGTCACTGGTCCACCGGCTGACCTATCGGCGGGCGAACCGCAGCCTGCATGTGCATGGCTATCAGGAGGAGGGCACGATCACGACGGCGTTCGACATGCGGGTGCAGAACAAACTCGACCGCTTCCACCTGGTCCAGAACGCCGTCGACCGCCTGCCGCACCTGGGCAGCCAGGGCGATTATCTGAAGCAGACCATGCGCGACAAGCTGATCGAGCATAAGGCCTATATCGACCGGCACGGCCAGGACCTGCCTGAGATTCGCAGCTGGAAATGGGGCGAGAAGGCTGCCGGCTAGGCCGGCGCGCCCAACCCCAGAACCTCGGCCACCGACCGGGCGATCACCACCTCCTCGTCGGTGTGGATCACCCGCACCCTTACCCGGCTGGCCTCCGTCGAGATGATCGGCGCATTGGCGTCGTTGCGCGCCGGATCCAGATCGACGCCGAGGAAGCCCAGGTCCTCGCAGATCCGCGCTCGAACCACTGGCGCGTTTTCGCCGATGCCGCCGGCGAACACCAAGGTGTCCAAGCCGCCCAGCGCCGCGGCGAAGGCGCCGATCCATTTGCGGACCTGATAGCAGAAGATCGCCACGGCCTCGGCGGCGCGCGGGTCGTCGGCCTCATGCTTCATCAGCTCGGCCATGTCGCCGCTGGTTTCCGATATGCCCAGGAGGCCAGACGTGAAATTGACCATCTCGGCGAACTGGTCGGGGGTCATGTTTTCAGTTCGCGCGAGGTAGGCCATCAGGCCCGGATCGAGATCACCGGCCCGGCTGCTCATCGGCACGCCACTGGCCGGGGTGAAGCTCATGCTGGTGTCCACCGACCTGCCGCCCTGCACGGCGGTCAGGCTGGCGCCGCTGCCGAGATGGGCCAGCACCACCCTGCCGTTGGCGGCGTCGGCGCCGTCCAGCCGCGCCAGCTCCGCCATCAGGAAGGTGCAGGACAGCCCATGGAATCCGTACCGCCGTACGCCCTTGGCCTCATAGCGCCGTGGGATCGGCAACAGGCGCGCGACCCGCGGCAGGTCGTGGTGGAAGGCGGTGTCGAAACAGGCGACCTGCGGCGCATCCGGCAGACGACGATGAAACGCTTCGATCAACGATATCTCGGGCGGCAGGTGTTCGGGATCGAAAGCGCCAAGCCCACGCAGCGCCGCGACCATCTCCGGGTCGATCTTCCGAGGCGCGCTGTAGGTCGCCCCGCCATGGACGATGCGGTGCCCCACCCCGGCCAGGTGCACAGTCTTCAGCTCGTCCTCGAGGGCGCTCATCAGCAGGTCGACGGAGCCCTCATGATCGGGGGCGCTCACCGGTCGCGAGACCCTCGTCGCGGGATCGGGACCACTCGTGCTGAGCATGGCGCCGGGCTGGCCGATCGCCGAGATGGCGCCGTGCAGAAGACGTTCGACGCCCGCGAACAGCGCGAACTTGAGACTCGACGAGCCAGCGTTGATCGCGAGGATGCGCGGGCGCTTCGATGTCAGCCGGGTGTCGATGGCGCCGCCTCATGGTCCGCGCGTATTCACACCCCTGGGCGCCGCTCGCGGTAGGGTCGGAAACTACGCAAAGGGACGCGGGCCGGCCCTAAGCCTCCAGTTCGATGTCCCAGTAGAGGTAGTCGAGCCAGCTTTCGTGGAGGTGGTTGGGGGGGAAGCGGCGGCCGTGGTCCTGGAGTTCGTACATGTTGGGCCGGCGCGGGTGATGGCGCGGGTGCATGTTGGCTTCGCGCGGAGTTCGGCCGCCCTTGGTGAGGTTGCAGCGAGCGCAGGCGGTGACGATGTTTTCCCAGGTGGTGCGCCCGCCCCGGGAGCGCGGGATCACATGGTCGAAGGTCAGGTCGTCGCACGAGCTGCAATACTGGCAGGTGAAGGCGTCGCGCAGGAACAGGTTGAAGCGGGTGAAGGCCGGCGGCCGATCCTGGGGCACATAGCTCTTCAGCGACACCACGCTGGGCAGGCGCATCTCGAAGGACGGTGAATGGATCATGTGGTCGTAGGTGGAGACCACGTCGACCCGGTCAAGGAACACCGCCTTGATCACCTCCTGCCACGGCCACAGCGACAGGGGATAGTAGGAGAGCGGCCGAAAATCGGCGTTCAGCACAAGAGCCGGCATGCCGGACGGCGGGCGCTTAAGCACCTGCATGGCCGGCCCTCCTGAGATGGGCCCGAGCGGCGTATTTTGCGAACTGTGTACGACTGAAGACATATCTCCTGCGGGTAAGCGGGTGACGAGAATCAGCGTGCGCCCTTAAGCGCGAGAGGACCATAGGCGAACTTAGACGACAGCTCTATGTCAAGCGCGCTTTGGCGAAGCACTAAACCTTCCCCGACAAGCGGGGAAGGTTGGCGGAGCGGATCGGTCACCGCCCCGCGAAAACCCCCGGCCGACGTTCGGCCACCGAGCGGACGCCTTCGGCGAAGTCGGCGGTTTGGCGTAGCCAGCTCTGTTCCTTGAACTCGTGGTCGGTCTGGGCCTTTACGGCGGCGGCTAGGTCGCCCCGCAGGGTGAGACGCGTGGATTGCACCGCCAGCGGCGCGCCCTCGGCGATCTCGGCGGCCAGGGCGATGGCGCGGGCGCGGACGGTCTCCAGCGTGGCGACCTCATCGACCAGGCCAAACGCCAGCGCCTCGTCGGCCTTCACCCGGCGGCCGGTGAGCATCATCAGGGCCGCCTTCTGCCCGCCGATCAGGCGCGGCAGGGTGTGGCTGATGCCGAAGCCCGGGTGGAAGCCCAGCTTGACGAAGTTGGCGCTGAACCGCGCTTCGGGCGCCGCGACGCGGAAATCCGCCACCAAGGCGAGGCCCAGGCCCGCCCCCACCGCGGCGCCCTGGATGGCGGCGACGATGGGCTTGGTGTTGGAGAACAGCCGCACCGCCTGGGTGTAGAGCGGATTCACCTCGTCGAAATTACCCGAGGCGATGCCGGACGGCGCATGAAGGTCGGCGCCGCCGCAGAACACCTTGCCGGCGCTGGCCAGCACCAGGGCGCGGCAGGCGGGTTCGGCGTCGAGGGCTTCGAAGGCGTCGGCCAGGTCGCGCATCATATCGACGCTGACGTAGTTGTTGGGCGGGCGGTTGATCTCGAGCACCGCGACGGCGCCATCGAGGGTGACGGAGGTGTCGCCGTATTGGGTGGTCATGGTTTTAATCCTTCAAATCAATCGGTGGCGGCGCCAGCGTGCGTCCTTCGAGACGCCCCTCAGGAAACTCGGCTTTTTGAACTGCAAAATATTCAGTTTGGTGAGGAGCGACGCCTTCGTCGCGTCTCGAACCACGCACCTTACCGCTTGCCGCCCAGCAGGCCTCTGGCCACCACCCACTTATGCACCTCGGTGGGGCCGTCGTAGATGCGCATGGTGCGCAGCTTCGTGGCCATGAGTTGCAGGGGCAGTTCCTTGGTCATCCCCATGGCGCCGAAGGTCTGCATGGCGTGGTCGACCACCTCATAGGCCATCTCGGTGCAGAAGCCCTTGATCATGGAAATCTCTTGGCGGACGTCCTGTTTGGCGTCCAGCTTCCAGGCGCAGTGATAGGTCATCAGCCGGGCGGCGTGGATCTTGGTCGCCGCGTCCGCCACCCACCACTGGATCGCCTGGCGGTCGGACAGGGGCTGGCCGAAGGTGACGCGTTGGGGCGCGAACTCGCAGATCATGTCCAGGGCGCGTTGGGCCATGCCGATCGACCAGGCGGCCATCTGGATGCGGCGGGTGCCGAGGCGCAGCTGCATGGGCGCGAACCCCTGCCCCTCCACGCCCAGCAGCTTCCAGCCCTCGACCCGGCAATCCTCCAGCGCAACCTCGTAGGTGGCCGCACCGCCGATCATGGGGATGCGCCGCAGCACGTTGAAGCCGGGGGTGTCCTTGTCGACCAAGAAGGCGGAGATGCCGCCGCGGGCGCGCTTTTCCTTGTCGGTGATGGCCATGACGATGGTGAAGTCGGCTTCCGCCGCGCGGCTGATCCAGATTTTGCGGCCGTTGATGATCCAGTCGTCGCCGTCCTTCACCGCGCGGGTGATCATGCCGGCCGGATCGGCGCCCGCGCCCGGCTCGGAGATGCCGATGGCCGAGACGGTCTCGCCACGCACGTAAGGCGCCAGATAGGCCTCGCGCTGGCGCTCGGTGACGGTGGCCATCAGCATGCGCAGGTTGGGGCTGTCCGGCGGCAGGGTGTAGGGGGTGATGGTGCGGCCGATCTCCTCCTCGACGCCCACCATGGCCATGGCCGGCAGGTCCGAGCCGCCGACGTCCTCGGGCGCGTCCAGGCCCCAGAGGCCAAGGGCCTTGGACTTCTCGTCCAGCCGGGCGTGCTCGGCGGCGGCGATGCCCAGGCCTTGGCCAGAAGCCTCGCGCGCCAGCACCCCGACCTCCAGCGGCATCAGCTCGTCCTTGACGAAGCGGGCCACCAGGTCCTTGAGCATGCGATGCTCGTCGCTGAGCGCGAAATCCATTGGCCGCCTCCCGTTTGACCCCGTTGGGCAATGTAGTTAGGAAGGCTAACTATCTAGTTTGCCCTGGGGTGTCAATTTGGACCCTCGATCGGCTAGAGTGAACAGAGAAAACGCCGGGAGGACGTGAGTGGCTAAGACGCGCGAGCTGGAGACCGAGGCGACCGGACCCTTGAAGGGCGTGCGCATCGTCGACCTGACCAGCGTGGTGTTCGGGGCCTATGCCACCCAGATGCTGGGCGACCTGGGCGCGGACGTGATCAAGGTGGAGTTCCCTGGCGGGCGGCGCGGCTCGGGCGGCGACATCATGCGCTGGGCCGGCCATCCGCCGGAGGGGGCGCCGGAAGATCTCGGCCCCATCTATATGACCATCAACCGCAACAAGCGTTCGGTGATGCTGGATCTGCGCGAGCCCACGGCGATGGCGGCGTTGACGGCCCTGGTTAAGACCGCCGACGTGTTCGCCGCCTCGGTCCGCTATGACGGCCTGAGCCGGCTGGGCCTTGGGTACGACGACATCAAGGCGATCAAGCCGGACATCGTCTATGTGCATGGCGCCGGCTATGGCTCCGACGGGCCCTATGCGGGCGAGCCGGCCTATGACGACCTGGTGCAGTCGGCGTCGGGCTTCGCCGATCTTCTGCCGCGGACGGACGGAAACCCGGTTCCCCGGCTGTTGCCGTCGCTGGTGGCCGACAAGGTCTCGGGCTTATTCATGACCCAGGCGGTGCTGGCGGCCCTGTTCCATCGCGAGCGCACCGGTGAAGGCCAGTTCGTCGAGGTGCCGATGCTGGAGTGCGTCACCAGCTTCAATCTCGCGGAGCACCTGTTTGGCCACGCCTATGACCCGCCGACGGGCCAGTGGGGCTATACGCGGGTGATCAATCCCAACCGCAAACCCTTCCCGACCAAGGACGGCTATATCGGACTTCTTCCGTATACGGATCAACAGTGGGATCAGTTCTTCGCCGCCGCCGGCTGGTCGGACACCATCGGTCGCGATCCGCGCTTCGCCGACTATAAGACCCGGGCCCAGCATGTGTGGGAGCTCTACGCCCTGGTCGAGGAGATGACGGTGACCAAGACCACCGACGAGTGGCTGGCGATCCTCAAGCCCATGCAGATTCCGGTGACCCGCACCAACCGGCTGGACGAGTTGCCCGACGACCCACACCTGGCGGCAGTGGACTTCTTCCAGCGCTATGAGCATCCAGAGGCCGGGCCTTACGTCGGCCTGAAGCCGCCGCTGGCCTTCAGCGCCACACCGGCCAACGTGCGCCGCCATCCGCCGAAGCTGGGGGAGCATACCGAGGCGGTGTTGAGGGAGCTGGGACTGGAGACGACGGCGGAATAGGATGAGCCCAAGCCCCCAGGGAGACCACCACCATGCGCCTACGCCAGATCGCCTTGATGGCGCGTGAAATCGCGCCGGTCCGCGCCCAGCTGGAGGCGGTGTTCGGGCTGAAGGTGGCCTATGTCGATCCCGGCGTGGGCGTGTTCGGCCTGGAGAATATCGTCATGCCGGTGGGGGGCGAGTTCCTGGAAGTGCTGGAGCCGATGCGCGAGGGCACCTCCGGCGGACGATACCTGGAAAGGCGCGGCGGCGACGCCGGCTATATGGTGATCTTGCAGGACGCCGATGCCGAGGCCCACCGCAAGCGGCTGGAGGCCGAAGGGGTGCGGGTGATCGCCAGGAGCCGCGAAGGCGGCCGCTACCGCTTCACCCACTTCCACCCCGCCGATTGCGCGGGGGTGCTGCTGTCCATCGACTCCGTCGACGGCGACAAGCACTGGCAGGACCCCATGAGCGCCTGGCCGCCGGCCCACGACCATTGGCAAGACTATCCCAGCGACGTCAGCCTGGGGATCACCTCGGTGTCGATCCAAAGCAAGGACCCGGGCGCGGCGGCGGTGCGCTGGTCGATGCTGCTGGATATTCCCGTCAGCGAGCGGGCTGACGGGGTGGAGATCGTCCTGTCGCCCGGCGTAATCCGCTTCGTTCCGGCCATCGACGCGGACGGGACCGGGGTCGTGGCCCTGGACGTCCGGGTTCGCGACGTGGCGGCAGTGCTGAAGGCGGCCAAGGACACGGGCGTTCCCGTCGCGGGCGGCGCGGTCCGGATCGGCGGGGTAGCGATCACGCCGGTGGCTTGAGGTCCTCGTTCAGCATCAGCTGCATCAGCACCAGATCCATCCAGCGGCCGAACTTGGCGCCCACCTGCGGCATCCGTCCAAGTTCGACGAAGCCCAGCTTGGCGTGCAGGGCGATGGAGCCGGTATTCTCGCCGCCGATGCCGGCGACCATGACGTGATAGCCCTCGGCCCGGGTCCGCTCGATCAGCTCGACCATCAGCCGGTAGCCAATGCCTTGGCCGTGCATGTCGTGGCGCACATAGATGGAGTTTTCCACCGTGTGCAAATAACCGTCGGAGGGGCGATAGGGGCCATAATAGGCATAGCCGACCACCTCCCCGCCCTGTCGCGCCACCAAGACCGGCTGGGCCTTGGCGAGCTTCTCGGCGAACCAGGTCTTGCGGCTGTCGAGCTCGGCGGGCGCGTGGTTCCAGGAGGCGGTGGTCTCGGCCACGGCCCAGTTGTTGATGGCGAGGATGGCCGGCAGGTCGTCTTCAGTCGCATCATCGATTTCGATCGACATGACAGCCTCCAAATCGTCTGATAACGTCGCCTTGTGTCTCATATAATAGACGATTTCGACGCCCGTCTAGGGGCCAAGATCGAGGCGGAACGGGCCAGGCGGGATTGGTCCTTACGCGATCTGGCCGATCGCGCGGGCGTATCCCGGGCGATGATCTCCAAGATCGAGCGCGGCGAGGTCAGCGCCACCGCCGCCCTGCTCGGCCGGCTGGCGGCGGCGCTCGATCTGTCGCTGTCGCAGCTGATGCTGATGACCGAGGCGGGCGCCGACCGGGTGTCCCGCGCCGCCGACCAGGCGGTCTGGCGCGACCCGGACACCGGCTACACCCGCCGCCAGCGCAGCCCGGCGCGCAGCGGCTCGCGGATGGAGATCGCCGAGATCGAATTGCCGGCCGGCAAGGCGGTGGATTTTCCGGCCTCCAGCTATGTGTTTCTCGATCATCAGATCCTGGTGCTGGAGGGCCAACTGGACTTCAGGCGCGACGGGGAGGTGTTCGCCCTGGGGCCGGGGGATTGTCTGCACATCGGGGCGCCGGCGAATTGCGAGTATCGCAACGCGACGGAGGAGAGTTGCCGGTATCTGGTGGTGCTGACGCGGGTTTAGGGTGCCCTGCACCGTTTGTAGCCCCTCACCCTCCCACGCCGCTACGCGTCGCGGGCCCCTCCCTCTCCCTTCGGGAGAGGTGTTCCGCGTTCGTGCATGAGACACCTCTCCCGAAGGGAGAGGGAGGGGCACAAGCGAAGCTTGGGAGGGTGAGGGATTACAAGCGGCGCAGACCTGATCTCACCCCAGGTGACGCCACGTCCGCCTTGCTCCCGCGCCGCGCCTCCCCGACAATCCCCCAAACAGCCTGAGGAAACACCGCATGCGCGCCGCGATCGCCCGGAAGGGGCAGCTGGTTTGTGAGGAGATCGCCGAGCTGGAGCCGGCGGCGGGTCAGGTGCTGGTCAAGACCCTGTGCTGCGGCATCTGCGGGTCGGACCTCCATGCCCTGCATCACCTGCATGACATGGCCGAGGCGTCCAAACGCGCGGGCGCGCCTGGGATGCTGGATCCCGACGGCGACATCGTCTTCGGCCACGAATTCTGCGCCGAGGTGCTGGACTATGCGCCGGGCGCCGAGAAGCGGCTGAAGATCGGGACCCGCGTCGTCACCGTGCCGGTGCTGTTCGGGCCCAGCGGCATGGTCTCGATCGGCTATTCCAACACTTTTCCGGGCGGGTTCGCCGAGCGGATGCTGGTGGCCGACCCGATGCTGATCGAGGTGCCCAATGGCCTCTCCGACCGGCAGGCGGCGATGACCGAGCCCTTCGCGGTGGGCGCGCACGCGGTGGCGCGGGCGGCGCTGGACGAGTCGGGCGCGGCCCTGGTGGTGGGCTGCGGGCCGGTGGGCCTGGCGGTGATCGCGTCCTTGAAGGCCAAGGGCTATGGGCCGGTGGCGGTGGCGGACTTTTCGCCAGCGCGGCGGGCCATGGCCGAGCGGCTGGGCGCGGACATCGTCGTGGACCCGGCCAAGGAGTCGCCGCACGCCAAATGGTCCGACATGGGCGTTCCGGCCACCGGCGCCGAGCAGATGATGGAGCGGATGGCCGGCCGCACCCCCAAGCGCGCGATCATCTTCGAATGCGTCGGCTCGCCCGGCGTTCTACAAAGCTTGATCGAGGCGGCGCCCGCCGGCTCGCAGATCATTGTCGCCGGCGTCTGCATGGAGGTCGACAAGATCGAGCCCTTCATCGCCATCACCAAACAGCTCGATTTCAGGTTCGTGTTTGGCTACTCGCCCGAGGAATTCGCCGCGACCCTGGGGGACATCGCCGAGGGCCGGATCGACGTGGCGCCGGTGATCACCGACGCCGTGGGGCTTGAGGGTGTGGCAGGCGCCTTCAAGGCCCTGGGCGATCCGGAGAGCCAGGTGAAGATCGTGGTCGAGCCGTGGCGATAGTGGGTCCTTCGAGGCCCGCTGACGCGGGCGCCTCAGGATGAGGAACTGGGTTGGGCTTCACTGAAGGCCCTCATCCTGAGGTGCGAGGCTTAGCCGAGCCTCGAAGGACGCACTGGCCCCTACCCCGCCATCTGCAACCCGCGCGCCTCATCCAGCGCGGCGCTGCGTTGGAGCGCCGGGCGGACGTTCAGGCGCTCGACATAGGCGTCCAAGATCGGGCTTTCGGGGAAGACCGCCCTGGCCCACTGCAGGGCGCTGCCCACCAGGATGTCGGCGGCGGTGAACTGCTCGCCCAGTACATAGGGCTGCCGGGCCAGGGTGGATTCCAGCCGCGCCACCACCTGCTCATAGCTGCGGCGCTTCATCGGCTCGTTAAGTTCGTCGCCGAACTTGGCGAACATGGCCGGCTCCATCTCGGCGGCGTACCAGACGCACCAGGTGAGGTAGTCGCCGCGGCGGGGATCGCCGATCACGGGGCCGAGGCCCGCGCGCGGGAAGGCGTCGGTGAGGTAGAGGACGATGGCCACCGACTCGGCGATCAGGGCGCCATTGTGGGCGATGGCCGGCACCCGCTTGTCGGGGTGCGGATTGGCCGGATCAGGATCGCCGGCGCCTTCCATGGGCCGGAAGATGCTGACCGGCTCGATGGCGTAGGGCGCGCCCACCTCTTCCAGCAGCCAGAGGATGCGCGACGAGCGGGTGCGCGGGCAGTGGTAGAGGGTGATCATGGCGGCGTTTCCTTCAGCGCGTTTGGCGATGAGGAAAGGCTAAGCCAGCCCTGCTGACAGCATATTGTCAGCAGCGTGGCGGCAGCGAGCGGGAAGCGCTATCTAACCGCGGGGCCGCCCGGCGGCAGATCGAATTAGACCTGAACTCCGTGCCCTTCGTGTGCTCTGTGGGTCATTCTTCTAACGCAACGCCAAGCCGCGCAGACGGGTAGTTTTCACCACAGAGCACACGAAGGGCACGGAATTCAGGGTCATCGTCGTGGTTCGATGACAGTCGCGAGGCTGACAATCCCGGCCTTGCGGCCGGGAGAAGCGTCAGTGTCCGCCGCCGGGCGGGCCGCCGCCCATGCCGGCGATGTTGGGCTTGGGCGAGGCCCAGACCGCCATGGCGGCGACCACGAAGACCAGGCTGGTCAGGACGAACATGTGGTCGGTGGACAGCATGACGGACTGGCTGGTGGTCAGGTTGTCGATCTGGCCCACCGCCTGGGCATGCGACATACCCGACGAGGTCATCATGTTGACCGTGGAGTCCGCATTCAGCCGGCCGGCCAGAAGGGCGTGGTTCTTGGTGGAGGTGTTGTCCCATACGGTGGTGACGATAGAGGTGGCGAAGGCCGCCGAGGTCGTCCGCAGGAAGTTGGACAGGCCCGCGGCCGAGGCCATCTCCTGCGGCGGCACGGCCGACAGGGCGATCTGGTTGGTGGGGATGAAGAAGAAGGGCATGGCGAAGCCCTGAGCCAGGAAGGGCAACGCCAGCACCCAATAGCTTGCATCCGTGGTGAGGGCCGAGCGGATCAGCGACACCCCCGCCAGCCACAGCACCCCGAAGGAGACCAGGGCGCGGGCGTCAAACCGCTTCATCAGGATCGGCACGACTGGCGACATCACCACCGCCAACACACCCCCGAAGGCGGTGACATAGCCGCTCCAGGTCGCGGTGTAGCCCATGGAGGTCTGCAGCCAGAGCGGCACCAGCACGATGGAGGCGAAGAAGGCGCCGAAGGTCAGGGCGATGGTGACCACGGCGCCCACATAGGCGCGGTGCCGGAACACCCTGATATTGACGATCGGATTCTTGTCGGTGAGCTCCCAGATCAGGAAGGCCACGAAACCGACGGCGGCGGTGCAGGCCAGGGCGACGATGAAGGGCGAGGAGAACCAGTCCAGCTCCTTGCCCTTGTCGAGCATGATCTGCAGGGAGCCGACGAAGGTGATCAGCAGCAGCAGGCCCACCACGTCGATGGGCCGCTTCTCGGTGGGCGTGTCGTGCGCGGGCAGCATGCGCATGGCGAAGAAGGCGACGATCGCGACCACCGGCAGGTTGATGTAGAATATCCAGGGCCAGCCGGCGTTGTCGCACAGGGTCCCGCCCAGGATCGGGCCAGCGATGGGGGCGACGACCGTGGTCATCGACCACAGGCCCATGGCCTGGCCGCGCTGGTTGGGCGGGAAGATGCGCATCATCAGCGTTTGCGACATCGGCATGATCGGGCCGCCGCAGAGGCCCTGCATGATGCGGAACAGCACCAGGAAGCCGAGGCTGGGCGCGATGCCGCAAAGGGCCGAGCAGACGCCGAAGCCGATGATGCCGGCGATGAACACCCGCACTGCACCGAAGCGGCCGGCCAGCCAGCCGGTGAGCGGCACCACGATGGCCTCGGCCACCGAATAGGAGGTGATGACCCAGGTCCCCTGGTTGGGCGCCACGGCCAGGCCGCCGGCGATATTGGGCACCGAGACATTGGCGATGGTCATGTCCAGCACGACCATGAAGTTGCCGAGGGCGAGCAACAGGCCGGTGAGCGCCAGCGCGCCGCCGGTGAGCGGCTTGACCTGGTCGTTAGCGTAGGTGGAGGCCATGGGCTCTCTCCTAGAAACGGACGGGATGAGACTGGAACCGCGTCAGGCTCGTCATCCCGGACCTCCCGAGGGGGGCGTCGGGGGCGGCTTGGCCGCCGTGTCCGGGATGACGATGGAGGAGGCGCGGATCACGCCATGACTTCGCGGTGTCCCATTACTTCGCTGTATCGATGTCGACGTCCATGGACAGGCCGACGCGCAGGGGATGTTGCGACAGCTCGTCAGGATCCAGCGCGATGCGCACGGGCAGGCGTTGCACCACCTTGATCCAGTTGCCGGTGGCGTTCTGGGCCGGGATGATGGCGAAGGCCGCGCCGGTGCCGCCGGAAACCCCGACCACCTTGCCATGGAACTTCACGCCCTTGCCGTAGAGGTCGCTGGTCAACAGCACCGGCTGGCCGATGTGCACGTGGCGCAGCTGGCCTTCCTTGAAGTTGGCGTTGACGTAGGCGCTCTCGATCGGGACCACGGTCATCAGGTCGGCGCCCACGGGCACGCGCTGGCCGATCTCGATATTGTTCTTGGCGATGACGCCGTCGAAGGGCGAGCGGACCGTGGTGCGGTCCAGGTCCAGCTGGGCCTGGTCGACCTTGGCCTGGGCCGCGGCGACCTGCGGGTTGTCACCCACGCCGGCGCCGGTGATCAGGGCGTTGGCGACCTTTTGCTGGCCTATGGCGGCGGTCTTGTTGGCCTGGGCGGTGAGCACGGCGGCTTGGGCGGCCGCGACGGCTTCATGCGCCTGGTTATACTTGTCCTCGGCGGAGGTGAGCTCATCGCCGGAGACCGCGCCGGCGGGGGCCAGAGCCTTGCGGCGGTTGAGGTCGGTCACGGCGCGCGCTTCGTCGGACTTGGCGCTGGACAGCTGGGCCTGGGCCCGTTGCACGTCGGCCTCGCGGGCGGCGGTCATCGCGGTCTGAGCGTCGTTATTGGCGAAGTCGCCCTGCACCTGACGGGTCGTTTGATCCAGCGTCGCCTTGGCCTGGGCCAGGGCGATCTTGTAGTCGGCCGGGTCGATGACGACCAGGACGTCGCCCTTCTTCACCGGCTTGGTGTCGGTGATCGGCGCCGCGATGATCGAACCGGCGACCTGGGGTGTGACCAGGGCCACATCGGCGTTGATGTAGGCGTCGTCGGTGCCGACGTGGTGCGAGGCCACCAGCAGCCAGTAGAGGAAGTAGATCACCGCCGCGACGACGATCACCGCCCCGAGGATGGTGAAGAGCTGGTTGCGACGGCCGTTATCCGGCTTGGCGGGAGCTGGGGCGGCGGCGGCTTGGCCGGCGGCTCCGGCGGTTTCAGTACGAGCGTCCATGGCGGTCATCCGAGCGGGAAAGGTTTGATCAGGAGGCGACGAACCCGCCGCCAAGGGCGCGGGTCAGGGCGATGTCGAGGGTAAAGACGCGGGCCTGGGCGTCGGCGAAAGCGCGTCGCTGGGTGATCACCGCATCCTCCGCGCTCAGCACAGAAACATAGGACGACAGGCCGCCCTTATAGCGCAACTCGGCGACGGAATAGGCCGCCTCGCCGGCTTTCAGCGCTTCGCGGCGTTCTTCAAGCTGTTTGCTGGCGGACTGGACCGAGGTTGCGGCGTCGGCGACGTCCTGCAGGGCCGTGACCACGGTCTGGTTATAGGCGTCGACGGCGTTGTCATAGTCGGCGCGGGCGCCGCGATAGCCCGCCTTCAGCCGGCCGCCTTCGAACAGCGGCAGGCTGATCGCCGGGCCGATCTGGCCGATGGCGCCATAGGGGGTGAACATATAGGTGACCGGGAAGGCCTGCTGGCCGATGTAGCCGCTGATGCTGATGTTCGGCATGAAGGCGGCCTTGGCGACGTCGATCTTCTTGGCCGCGGCCTGGGCGCGCAGCTTGGCGGCGACGATGTCGGGGCGGCGGCCAAGCAGGTTGGTGGTCAGGTTCGCCGGCAGGCCGAACGGCTTGACCTGTTCCGGACCCGGCAGGGTGATGGCCAGCCCGCGGTCGGGACCTTCGCCCAGCAGGGCGGCGATGCGGTGACGGCCGATCAGGATCTGCTCGTCCAGGGCGTCGAGGTCAGCCTGGGAGGACGGGGTCAGCGATTGGGCCTGTTTCAGCTCGGCCTGGGTGTCGAGGCCGTTCTTCAGCCGATCGGCGGTGAGCTGACCGCTCTCGATGCGGTTCTTCAGAGACTCGGCGGCGGCGGCGCGTTCGGCGCCGAGCCGGGCCAGGTCGCCATAGGCCTGGGCGACAGCGGTGGACAGGGTCAGGCGCGACTGGGCCAGATCGGCGCGGGCCGCGGCCTCTTCCGACACCGAGGCGGCCAGGGCCGCGCGGTTCTTGCCGAACAGGTCCAGATCATAGCTGGCGTCCAGCGTCACCCGGGCGTTGGGATTATAGCCATTGGGGAAGAGGGGGATGAACTCGGCGGGAAAGCCCTGGGCATGGCTGAGCTCGGTCTCGTTGAACTGGCCGTTGGCGGACGCGGTCGGCAGCAGAGATGACTGTGACTGCATCACCTGGGCGTCGGCGCTTTCCAGCCGCGCCTTGGATTGGGCCAGGGTCGGTGAATTGGCGATGGCCTCGTCGATCAGGGTCGACAGCTGGGCGTCGCCGTAGGCGTCCCACCAGCGGTCGGCGGCCCACTCGCTGGCGGGAGCGGCGAAGCTCTGGTCGGTGGCGTAGCTGGCGGCGGGCTTCTCAACGGCCTTGGGGCCGAGCTTCGGCACCTCGGCGCAGGCCGCCAGGGCCAAGGCGCTGACGGTGAGGATGAAGCCGGTGCGGCGCGCGGATGAAGAACGCATGACAGAGATATCCAAAGTTTGGCGGAAGTACGCGGTCTGACGCCGCGTTGCAGTTGCGATCACAAAAATGACCGAACCGTACGGTTTTTTCTAATGCTCAAGGTTGGACGCCTTGTCAACAAAAAAACCGTACGGTATGGTCAGAAATATGGAAACACTGCTTGATACCCCAGCCCCAGGGAAAAGCGAACGGCGCCGGCAAGCGATCCTTGAGGTGGCCCGGGAGCTATTCCAGGCCCAAGGTTACGCCGCGACGTCGATGTCGGAGATAGCGGCGCGCCTGGGCGGTTCCAAGGGCACGCTCTATAACTATTTCCGATCCAAGGAGGAGCTGTTCGCCGCCTTCATGATCGACACCTGCCAGTTTGGCGCGAATGCGGTGTTCGACCCGATGCCGCCGCCCGGCCCCGACCTGCCTGCGGCGCTGATCGAATTCGGGACCAACTTCCTGATCTTCCTGTTCAAGCCCGACACCCTGGCGGTGCATCGGCTGGTGGTGGCCGAGTCAGGGCGGTTTCCCGAGCTCGGCCGGATTTTCTATGAGACTGGCCCCAAGCGCGGGCAGGAGAATCTGAAGGCCTTCTTCGAACCGCTGATCGAGGAGGGCCGCCTGCGTCCGGGCGATCCGGTCGAGGTGGGCCGCTGGTTCAAGGACATTCTTCTGGCGGATATCTACAACCGCAAACTCTGGGGCGTGATCGGCGATCCAACCCCGGAGCAGATCCGCGCCCACGCGACCAAGGCGGTCGATGTGTTTCTGGCGGCGTTTGGATAGGTCAAAGCCCGCTTCGCGCAAACCTCGGCCTGAGCTATTCTGAGCTCCGGGATGGGAGGCTTAGCAGCATGGCGAAGCTGGTCTTTGGCTTAAACCAATCCCTCGACGGCTACGTCGAGCATACCGCGTTTGCGCCTAGCCCCGCGCTCTTTCGTCATTTCATCGAGCACACCCAAGGCCTGACCGGCAGTGTCTATGGCCGCGGCATGTACGAGGTCATGCGGTATTGGGACGACGATCAGCCGGAGTGGGGCGAGGCGGAACGCGAGTTCGCGGCGGCGTGGCGGCGCCAACCGAAGTGGGTGGTGTCGCGCACGTTAAAGGCCGTCGGCCCCAACGCCACGCTTGTCGGGGACGACCTCGAGGCGGCGATGCGCGGGCTGAAGGCTCAGCAGGTTGGGGAAATCGACGTTTCCGGGCCAGACTTGGCGCGAAGCCTGACCGACCTGGGTCTGATCGATGAGTATCGACTCTACTTTCACCCCGTCGTGGTGGGTCGCGGCAAGCCCTTCTTCGCCGGCCCTCGGCCGCCGCTGCGCCTGGTGGCCAGCGACCGCGTCGGCGAGGACGTGATCAGGCTGACCTACGTTCCGGCTTAAGAGAGCCGGACGGCGTGCTCTCAATTGTCGCCGTTCCCCAGGCCTTGTGCCTGGGGAACGCGGATAATTGGGAACGACGGCGCTTTTCTACCCCGTCGTCAGGACCAGATCAGCGCTGTCCAGACCGTCCGCTTCGGCGCGCACGCGTATCCGCCCTGCACCGCCCCGCGCCTGGACCAGGCCCATGGCGAGGCCCTTGAAGGCGCGGCGGGTGTCGGTCTTGTCGGCCTCGTGGCTGGTGGGATCGCCGTTGCCCATGCCGATCAGGCGGCCGGGGCCCAGCACCGTCAAACGGACAGCGTTGGCGGCCTCGGGCGCCGGCCGGCCGTGGGCGTCGAGGATGGCGATGGTGACCACCGCGAGGTCTGCGTTGTCGGCGGCGAGCTTCGCCCGGTCGGCGACCAGCGAAATCTTCGCCGCATCGCCCGCCGTCTCGCGCCGCTCGCGCACCACCAGCTTGTCGCCACGATAGCCGTGGGCCTCGATGGCGCCGGGGGCGTAGGGCACGCTCCAGGCAAGGTGCATGTCCTTCACCATGGTTTGCGAGCCCAGGCTCTTGCCGTTCAGGAACAGCTCCACCCGGTCGACATTGGCGTAGCACCAGACGTCGATGGGCTTGCCCTCGCGCCCCGGCCAGGTCCAGTGCGGCAACAGGTGCGCCTGGGGCGCGGCGTCCCACCAGGCCTTGTAATAATAGAACTCGTCCTTGGCGAAGCCGCAGCTATCCATCAGCCCGAAGTAGGAGGCGACGCTGGGCCATTTGTGGAACGGCGTCGGCTCGCCGCGATAGTCGAAGCCGGTCCAGACGAAGCCGCCGGCGCTGTAGGGCGCCGCGTCGCATACCGGCCACCACTGCTCCGCCGTCTGCGCCCAGGGCGGCGCCTCCACATCATAGGCGCTGGTGAACTGGTGGGCCGGATCGCGGGTGTAGACGCCGCGCGTGGTCACGGTCGAGCCGGTCTCGGTGAGGATGATCGGCTTGGTCGGGAATTTGGCGTGATAGGCGGCCGGCGCGGTGGGTCGATAGTTGAAGCCCATGACGTCGATCACATTGCTGGAGCCGGTGGGCGAGCCCCATCCATAGTCCATCGCCTCGGTGATCAGCCGCGTGCCGTCCAGCCGGTTGATTTGCCGCTTCATGGTCTCGGCGATCCGACCGCCCGCGGCCGTCACCTCCTGCGGCTCCTCGTTGCCGATGCACCAGAGGAAGACCGACGGCCGGTTGCGGTCACGGCGGATCATGGTCTCCAGTTCGTCCAGCGCCTCCGCGTCCGAGCCCATCCGCCGGGTCTCGTCCAGCACCAGCATGCCCAGCCGGTCGCAGGCGTCCAGCAGCGCCGGCGCCGGCGGATTGTGCGAGGTGCGATAGGCGTTGGAGCCCATCTGCTTCAGCCGTTCGATCCGCCAGGCCTGTAGCCGGTCGGGGATGGCGACGCCGACACCAGCGTGATCCTGGTGGTTACAGGTGCCCTTGATCTTCACATGGACGCCGTTGAGGAAGACGCCCTGGTCCGGATCGAACCGGACCGTCCGTATACCGAAGGTCGTGGAATAGCGGTCGATCGTCGCGCCCGCCGAGACGATCTCGGTCTCCAGGCGATACAGCCGTGGCGCCTCGATCGACCATAGCTGCGCCTTGTCCAGCTTCATCGGCTGGCCGAGGGTTTCCGTGTGACGCGCCCGGACGGACAAGGGCAGGCGCGTCATGCCCACGGGCTTGCCGTCGGGATCGAACACGGTTGAGACCACGGTGACGGCGTGAGCCTCATCGGTCTGGTTGCCGACCTCGGTGTCGATCAGCAGGCTGGCGCCCTCGCCTTCGACAATCGGGCGCACGAAGGTTCCCCACTGCGGCACATGCAGGGGATCGGTCTTGACCAGCCAGACGTGGCGATAGACGCCGGCGCCCTCGTAGAACCAGCCCTCCCCTTCGCTGGCGTCCACGCGCAGGGTCACCGCGTTCAGGCCGCCGACGTTGGCGACGTCGGTGAAGTCCACTCGGAACGGCGCGTAGCCGCTGGAATTGCGGGTCAGCAGATAGCCGTTGACCCAGACCCGGCAGTCGCGGAACACCCCTTCGAACTCCAACGACAGCCGCCGGCCCGCGTCGGACGCCGGCAGGGTGAAGGTGTGGCGATACCAGCCGACGCTGGTGTCCGGATATTCGCGGCCCAGCGGCTTGTAGCCATGGCTGGCCCGCTCGTCGTCCTTGTTCGGATCAAGATAAGCCGGCTGCACGAACGGCAGCTCGATCGCCCAGTCGTGCGGCAGGTCCACGGGCGCCCAGTCGGCGTCGTTGTAGTAGGGCGCCACCGGCGCCTGCGGCCAGTTCCACGACCCCGCCTTGGCGAAGCTCGATTGGTCGGCGCCGAAGTTGAAATCGCGACCGGGGTCGCTGGCGTGGCCGAGATGGAAACGCCAGCCGTCGTCGAGCCGGGCGGTTTCGCGGGGCGATGTGGCCGGAGAGGTCGGCGCGACGCCGGGCGGCGTGGCCGCGGCCTGGGTTTGGCTGGCCGCCAGGGCGGTCAAGGTCAGGCCCGCGCTGGAGGCGAGGATGTGCCGGCGGCTGGGTGTGTTCATGCGTGCGACTCTCCCCGGTTTGGAGGGGTGATAGCACGGGTGGAAGACTGGCGGGCCTAAGGCAGGGCACGCGCTAAAACCCTTCTCCCTCCTGCGCGAGAAGGCTTAGGTCAACTCCTCCGCCACCTTGGTCACCACCGTGAACTGCTCCAGGTACATGGGACCAAACGCGTTGGTGATGGGGACGTCGGTGGCGTCGCGGCCTCGGGCGATGAGGATGCGGCCGATACGGGGAATATTGTTGCGGGCGTCGAAGGCGTACCACTGGCCGCCGAGGTAGGCCTCGAACCAAGCGCTGAAATCCATCGGGTCGAGGATCGGCACGCCGATGTCGCCCAGGTAGCCGGTGCAATAGCGGGCCGGGATGTTCATGCAGCGGCACAGGGCGATGGCCAGGTGGGCGTAGTCGCGGCAGACGCCCTTGCGCTCTTCGTGGGCCTCATAGGCGCTGCGGGTGGGGCGGGCGTCCAGGTAGTTGAAGACGATCCGCTCATGCACATAGTCGCAGATCGCCTGGACGCGGGCCCAGCCCAGGGGCGTTCCGCCGAACAGGGACCAGGCCAGGCCGACCAGCCGGTCGGTCTCGCAATAGCGGCTGCCCAGCAGGTAGACGAGGGCCTCGTCGGACAGATTGTGGGCGGCGATCTGCTCGGCCTCGGGGGCGTAAACATCCACCTGGCCACTGTCGCGAACGATGAAGTCGGCCGACAGGGTGATCCGCCCCTGCGGCGCCAGGATGCGGCTGCAGATGTTGCCGAAGCCATCAAGGTATTGGCGCACCTCCAAATCCGGCTGCGGGCGGATCCAGTCGGGGGTTTCCAGGTCATCCCGCCGGGAAGGATGGACGCTGAGCGCCAGCAGCATCGGCGTCGGCGCCGGGCAGTCGTAGGTGATCTCGAAGCCGGCGCGAATGCGCATGGATGTCCTTTGCCCGGGAGGAGCCGCCCGCCGCGATGGATTCATCGTTCGGCGCGGGCGCGGCTGACGTTGTGCGCCCTAATACGCGCCACCACCACCGCGCGTTCCGTCACGCGCCGCCAGAGAGGTGTGAGGGCGCCTTATCGCCTAATAAGCGCGCTTCCTTTAGAGCCACCCTGCCCCGTGAACACCTTCATGAGCCGGCAACAGGCTAGCCAGGATCCGGGTCCAGCCGTCGTGGTTGCCATGGGCGTGGGCGGCCGGGACGTCGTCGTTGGTGAGGGTGAGCAGGCAGCCTTCGCCGTCGGGGCGGATGTCGATGGTGACGGTGGTGTGGCCGGGTGCGAACTGGGGCACGCCGAAGGTGAAGACCAGGCGGCGGGGGCGGTCGATCTCCAGATATTCGCCGGTGTGCAGCACGTCTCCCATGTCCGGCCGCCGTTCGGTGAAGGTGTATCGGCCACCGACTTTCGGGTCGATCTCGGCAACGAGCATCTCGCCGGTCGCGGTGGCGAACAGGAAGCGACGCGCGATAGTCACGTCCAGGAAGGCGTCGAACACCCGCTCCGGCGCGGCGTCATAGCGGTGGGTGACGACGACGCTGGAAACCTTTTCGGTGGTCATGGCGCAGGCTCCTTGAGGATTGTGTCGAGTTCATCCAGCCGCCAGGCCCAAAGCGCCCGCTGCTGGTCGAGCCAGGCGGAGGCGGCGTCCAGGGGCGCGGGGTTGAGCGCCAGCATGTGCTCGCGTCCCCGCTTGCGGCGGCGCACCAGGTCGGCCCGCTCCAGGATGCGGATGTGTTTGGAGACCGAGTTGAGCGAGATGGAAAACGGCGCGGCGACATCGGTGACCCGCGCGTCGCTGGCCGCCAGCCGGGCCAGGATCGCCCGGCGCGTGGGGTCGGCCAGGGCCGTCAGAACATGGTCGAGGGGATTATATTCATCCATATGGGTGAATATGGCGCCAAATCTGAATACCGGCAAGAGAGGGAGCGCGGCCCGACCGGGCGGACAGTTCTCTCATGCGCTCATCCCCGCGAAGGCGGGGACCCAGATCGTAAGGCGCGGCCCGTCGGAAATGGCCAAGAATCAAACGGCAAGCGCGGGGTCCAGTCCCCTGGGTCCCCGCCTTCGCGGGGATGAGCGGGATATTAGGGAGTCTACCGCGCCGCGACCTTGACCTCGGCCATGCGCCAGCCGCCGCCCAGTGCGCGGTAGGCCGCGACCGCGGCGCGGTCGGTTTCGGCGCGGGCGCGGACCAGTTCGTCGGAGGCGGTCAGCAGGTCGCGGTCGGCGTCGCGGACTTCGACCAGGCTGATGGCGCCGCCTTCGTAGGCCTGCTGAGCCTGGTCGCGGGCGCGGGTCAGCTCATCGATCTGGCGCGACAGGGCAGCGGCGCGGATCTGTTGCTGGTTGAGATCGGACAGGGCGTTTTCGACATCCTCGGTCGCCTTGAGGATGCTGGCGCGATAGGCGGCCAGGGCCTCGGCCTTGCGGCCCTTGGCCTGGGCGACCTCGGCGTCGACGCGGCCGAAGTCGAACAGCCGCCAGCGCAGGCCGGCGGCGATCTGGCTCTCCTGGCCCAGGCCGGTGAACAGGCGGGTGCTGTCGAGGCTCTCATAGCCGAGCAGGCCGGAGATGGAGACCTTGGGATAGTAGTCGGACACCGCCGCGCCGATCTGGGCGTTGGCGGCGATCAGGGCCTGTTCGGCGGCCAGGACGTCGGGGCGGCGGCGCAGCAGGTCGGCGGGTCCGTCGGCGATGGACAGGGCGGGTGTGGCCGGCAGGGCGACCGGCGCTTCGAGCTCGGCGCGATAGGTCCCCGGCTGAGCGCCCATCAGCACGTCGAGCCGGTTCAGCTCGGCGTCGAGGCCGGCCTGGAGCGGCGGGATGGCGGCGCGGACCCCGTCCATGGCCGCCTTGGCGGTGTTGAGGTCGCGGTCGGGCGACACGCCCTGGCGCGCTCGCTGGTCGACCAGGGAAACCAGGTCTTCCTGGGTGCGAAGCTGGCGGTTGGCGACCTGAAGCCGAGCCTGGTAGGCGCGGACTTGGAGGTATGCGTCGGCGGCGTCGGCGGCGACGCTGATCCGCACCGCCTGAGCCGTCGCCTGCGCGGACCGGGCGCCAGCAAGAGCCGCTTCGCGCTCCCGACGCAGGCCGCCGAACAGGTCGATCTCCCAGGAGGCCGAGGCGCCGACCGCGTAGTCGTCATAGTCCCGCTCGAAGCCTGGCAGATGGCTGCCGATCTCGCCGATGGGGCTGAGCAGGGACTGGTCGACGCGGGCGGCGGATCCGGTCGCGCCGGCTTGCGGCAGCAGGGCCGCGCCGGCGGCGCGGGCCATGGCTCGCGATTGCAGGATGCGCGCCCTCGCCTGCTCCAGATCGAGGTTCTGGGCCAAAGCGCGCTGAACCACCGTCGTCAGCATCGGGTCGTTGAACCCGTCCCACCAGGTCTCGATGGTGGCGGGCTGGGCGATGGCGACTGGCGCCGGGGTGACATAGGCGGACGTCAGCTTGACGTCTGGCCGCTGGTAGTTCGGCCCCACGGCGCAGGCGGAGGTCAACAGGGCCAGCGCCAGGATGGACGCGGCGGCGCGGGGGCGAGGAAGAGAGATCATGGCGGGGCTCATGTGGGATCAGTGGGCGTCGGGCGGCGGCTGCGGGCCGCCGAGGGGCGCGGGACGGCAGAAGGGCACCATCACCAGGGCGGCCACGAACAGCCAGGCCATGGTGCGGAACACCTCGTCGAAGGCGGAGGTGACGGCGTAGCGGCCGACCACGCGGGCCATCAGGCCCTGGGCGCTCAGCAAAGCTTGGGCGGGATCGCCGCCAGATTGGCTCATGCGGGCGGCGAGCTGGGCGATCAGGTCGGGGGCATGGCGGCCGGCCTCGCCCAGGGTCTCGCCCATGCGCGCGGCCTGGATGCGGGTGTCGTCGGCCAGCCAGGTGTTGACCACGGCGATGCCGATGGCGCCGCCCAGGTTGCGCATCAGGTTGAACAGGCCCGAGGCGTAGCGCAGCTCGACCTGGGCGAAGCCGTTCAGGGCCATGCCAACGCTGGGAACGATGCAGAGCATCACCGCGAACCCACGCAGCATCTGTGGCGCCAGCCAGGCGCCGAAGCCCCAGTCGACGGTGACGTAGGAGGCGAGCCAGAGGCTGGCGGCGAACAGGATCAGGCCGGCGGTGATCACCTTGCGCGGATCGGCGCTTTGCGAGAGGCGGGCGGCGATGACCGTGGACAGCACCTGGGTGATGCCGACCACAAAGACGGTGGTGCCGATCTGCAGGGCGCTATAGCCGCGCACCCTTCCTAAGAAGACGGGCACCAGATAGGTCGCCGAATAAAGGCCGAAGCCGATCACCAGGTTGAAGACGCAGGCAAAGACGAAGGTCGGCTTGCGGAACGGCGTCAGCACCACGATCGGCCCGCCAGAGCGGAACGAGCGCTCGAGAAACAGGCCGAACGCCACCAGCGACAGCCAGGCGGCGGTCAGGATCGAGGGGTCGCCGAACCAGTCATGGCGCGGGCCTTCCTCGAGCACATATTCCAGCCCGCCCAGGAAGATCGCCATGGCGATCAGGTGCGAATAGTCGATCTTCTTGAGCATCGACAGGTTCGGCCGATCGACCTTGATGAAGGTCAGGGCCAGCACGGTCACCGCCGCGCCGGGCAGGATGTTGACGTAGAAGATGGAGCGCCAGCCCACGGCGTCGGTCAGCCAGCCGCCCACCGTGGGACCGAGCGTCGGCGCCAGCACCGAGACCATGCCGAGGATGGCCGGGATCATCGCCCGCTGAGGCCCCGAGAACAGGGCGTAGCCGGTGGCGAACACTGTCGGCACCATGGCGCCGCCGACGAACCCTTGCAGGATCCGAAACGCCACCATCGACTGGATGTCCCAGGCCGCGCCGCACAGGGCGCTGGAGACGGTGAACAGGCCCGCCGACAGGGCGAACAGCCAGCGGGTGGAAAGGGCCTGGGCGAGGAAGGCGGAGAAGGGGATCATCACCAGTTCGGCCATCAGATAGCCGGTCTGGATCCAACTGATTTCGTCGGGTCCGGCGGACAGGCCGGCCTGCACGTCGTTGAGCGACGCGGCGACAATCTGGATGTCGATCAAGGCCATGAACTGACCGAACGCCATGATGGCGAAGATAAGGTATTTCAGCCGGTTAGGCAGGGCTCCAGGATCGATTGGGGCGAGCGACGCAAGGGGCCCGGCCTTCACCACACCCTGAGTAGCGGCTTTCGAAATCGCCGATGCATCGTCCATGTCGCCCCCTCTTGCGGAACCGCCGTCCATAATATTATATGCGTCATATAAACGGAGACCGCAAGGCCATGCGCTACGGAACCGAGCACAAGCAGCAGACCCGGGAGCGGGTGTTGAAGGAGGCCGCGCGAGCGATCCGGGTCTCCGGTCCGCACCAGCTCGGCGTGGCCGAGGTGATGGCCAAGGTGGGCCTCACCCACGGCGGCTTCTATGCCCACTTCAAGTCGCGCGAGGACCTGGTCGCGGCGGCGGTGGAGCAGATGTTCGCCGACAGCGGCGCGGCATTGGCGCTGGCCAACGAGGACAGACCGCCAACCGAGGCGCTGAACGCCTATCTCGACTTCTATCTGTCGCCACGCCATCGCGACTCGCGCAACGGCGGCTGCCCCCTACCCTATCTCGCCGCCGACGCGCCGCGCCTGCCCGAGCCGGTCCGCGAAAGGTTCGCGGCGGGCGTCGCGGGTCTGCGCCGCATGCTGGGCGCCCAACTGGGCCGGCTGGGCGTTCCGTCAGCGTCGGAAGCCGCCAGTTCGATGCTGGCTGAGATGGTCGGCGCGCTTTCGCTGGCCAGGGCCGAGCCGGACCCCACCCTGTCCGACGCCATCCTCGACACATCCAAGACGGCGCTCAAACGCCGCTTCAAACTGGAGCCGCTATCATGACCCTCGCAGACACTCTTGCGCCCGGCGCCAGCGGGCTCGATCAGCTCAAGGCGATGATCGGCGCCGGCGGACGGCCATCCATCGGCCGCACCCTGGACTTCGCCCTGGTCGAAGCAGGCGACGGCTTCGCCGCCTTCGAAGGCCGGCCGACTGAGGCGGTCTACAATCCCATCGGCACGGTGCACGGCGGCTATGCAGCCGCGTTGCTGGACTCCGCCTGCGGCTGCGCGGTCCATTCCAAACTCAGCCCGACGCAGGGCTACACCACGTTGGAGCTCAAGGTCGCCTACCACAAGGCGATGACCAGCCAGACCGGCCTGGTCCGCGCCGAAGGCCGAGTGCTGACCTTCGGCCGCCGCGCCGCCTTCGCAGAAGCCAAGCTGACCGACGCCCAGGGTCGGCTGCTTGCTTCCGCCACCTCCACTCTTCTGGTGTTCGACCGATGACCGACACAGCCCTTCCCGGCGCCCCCGCCAGCGCGGGTAAATCGGCTGGCGGCCTGCGCCTGCCGTTCTCGAGCCGCACCCTGCTGGCGGTCGGCGCAGCTGTCGTCGTGGCGGCCGTGGGCGCGGTCTATATCGCCTCGCCCAAGGCGTCGGAGAGCACCGACGCGGCCTATATCCAGGCCGACAGTTCGGTGGTGGCGCCCAAGGTGCGCGGACTGGTGTCCGAGGTGCTGGTCGCGCACAACCAGATCGTCAAACGCGGCGATCCGCTGGTCCGCATCGATCCTGAGGAGTTCGACGCCAAGGTCGCCTCCGCCCAGGCCGACCTGTTGAACGCCCAGGCGTCCGTAGCCTCCGCGAAGGCGGCCCTGGTCAGCCTGGATGCGGAACAGTCTCTCGCGGCGGCCAATGTCCGCGCCGCCGAGACATCGATCCGCTCGGCCGATGCCCAGAACACCCGCGCCGACGCCGACCGCAAGCGGTTCGACAATCTGGTGGCCACCGGCGCCGTGGCGCGCCGCGACGCCGACACCTATCGCGCCGCCGCCATCACCGCCCAGTCCGATGCCGACCACAGCCGGGCGGAGCTGGATGTCAGCCGCAACCAGGCCGCGGTGACCGCCGCCAAGCGCGCCACCCTTACGGCGGCCCTGGCCGAGTCCAACGCCGGCGTCGCCCGGGCCCAGGCCGCGCTGGATCTGGCCAGGCAGGATCAAGGCCACGCCGTCATTCGCGCGCCCATCGACGGCCAGGTCGGCGACCGGCAGGTCGAAGCGGGAGACTATGTCGAGCCCGGCACGCGGCTTTTGAGCATCGTGCCCATGAACGCCCTCTATGTGACCGCCAACTTCAAGGAGACCCAGGTCGCGCGCATGACCATCGGGCAGCCGGCGACCATTCGCGTCGACGCCCTGCCTGGCAAGGCGTTCAAGGGCGAGGTCGACAGTTTCGCGCCGGGGTCGGGCTCGCAATTCTCATTGCTGCCCTTCGAGCCCGGGACCGGCAACTTCACCAAGATCGTCCAGCGGGTGCCGGTGCGCATTCGCCTTGACCCTGGCCAGGCGGGCCTTGACCATCTGCGACCGGGCCTTTCGACCACCGTAAAAGTGCGATTGACCGGCGGATAACGCCCAGTCCGGTAAGCCTCACAAAATCAACCCCTCAGCTCTTTTCATCTTCCAGTCGAGCCGTCCGAAGACCGCTACCCCAGGCGTCACCGTAGGAACTGGCCCAACCAAGTCACGTTTCCGAGATCGGGGAAACAATGGAGACTGTGTGATGAGAACCCTTTTGCTTAGCGTGAGTGCGGCGAGTTTCATCCTGGCCGCCGCGCCCGTGTTCGCTCAAGACGACACAACCACGACCACCACGGTCGTGAAGGATAAAGGCAGCGCCGGTGCGGGCGCTGGTGTGGCCGGCGGCGCGGTCGCTGGCGCGGTGGTCGCCGGCCCGGTGGGCGCGGTGGTCGGCGCGGTCGCCGGCGGCGTGGCCGGCGCAGCGGTCGACCCTCCCCGCGAGGTGAAGACCTATATCACCACCCAGCAGGTCGCCCCGGTGTCCTACAATGGCAACATCGCGGTGGGCCAGGTCCTGCCCGACGAGGTGACGGTGTATGACGTTCCCAAATACGACCGCTATCGCTGGACCTATATCAATGGCCAGCGTCTGCTGATCGACCGTCGCGATCGCAAGATCGTCGCCGTCGTCAACCCGTAGTATCCGCCAAGAGTCGCGGGCGCCGGCGATCGGTCATCGATCGGTCGGCGGCGCCCGGATTTCGCCAGCGCGTCAATTGAACCGCTGAGCCCAGGGGAATCGGGCCACCATCCACCGTCTGTTACAATGCGGTGGAATTTTTGCGGGCGCTCCTGATTAAAGGCAAATCCAGCTACGACGTGCTTCGTCTGTTTACGGACGATCTTGCCGCGGCGTTTCGCGGCATGGGTTGGACGGTCGATCTCATCGACCTGGAGATCGAGGCGGACATGCGCCGGCCGCTGGACTCCTACGCCAAGGACGCGCCGGTCGATCTGATCTTCTCCTTCGGCATCTTCGGCGAGTCCGTCGATCGGGACGGGATGTTCATCGGCGACATCGTCGGCGCGCCGCACATTATCCAGTATGTCGACTACCCGCTGTCCCACCTGACCCGGCTGGAACAGACGTCTCCGCGCGCGGGGCTATTGATGGTGGATGAGAGCCACGTCGCGGCCATCCGATCCCTTTATGGCCCCGATCGGTTCGCCGCCGTGGGCTTCAACCCGCACGCGGCCGTGGGGCCGACCATCTCCCCCGGCGCGAACCCGGAAGCCTTCGCAGCGGCGAGGCCGATCCATATCCTGTTTCCTGGGACTGGCTATGGGGCGCCACCCGTCGGTTGGCGCCACCTGCCGCCGGGGGTGCGGACGGTGTTCGAGCAGGCGGCGGAAATCGCCCTCGCCAGCGATTGGACGTCGCCGATGGACGCCCTCGATCAAGCCATGACCAGCGCGGGGCTGGATCCCGCCAATCCGGACTTCGCCGCTTTCCGAAAACTCGCCACCTATGTGCACGAACATGTCCGGGCGGTTCGCCGTCGCCAGCTGCTGGACGCCGTTATCCGCCTTGGGCTGCCTGTCCACGTTGTCGGCAAGGGCCATGACGCCGACCTCGCCCGCCACAAGAACCTGACCCTGCTCGGCGAGGCGCGGTTCGACGAGGTTCTGGCGCTGATGGCCGGCTCACGCGTGGTGCTCAACGCCAACGCCAACTTCGGCGCCGGCTCGCATGAGCGGCCACTAACGGCGTCCAATGCAGGCGCGGTCGCCGCCACCGACGGCAGCACCTTCTATGACGCCAACTTCGAAGCCGGCACGGAGATGGCGATTTTTCGCTGGACCAGGCTGGAGGAAGACCTCGCCCAGATCGGAATTCTTGCTGAAGACCCGGCCGCAGCCTTCCCGATCGCCAAGGCCGGCCAACGGAGGGTCGTAACCGGACATTTGTGGATACACCGCGTCGCCGGTGTCATCGCGGCGGCGGAAAAAGCGAGATCGCGAATGGCGATCCTCGGCGATGCCTAGCGGCTCGCCTTCAGGGCGCCCCTGCGCATTGAAGCAAAGCCGATCTGACCCCTGGCTTTCCGCACGCCTCGCGGCCACATAAGGCGCTCCTTGAGGAGGGACCCCATGAGCTTCACCATCTATGACGCATCCGCGCCGGTTTTCGTGCGCGCTTTGACCAATATCCAAGCCTGGCTCGACAAGGCGCTGGCAGAAGGCAAGTCCGAGACCGAACTCGTCGAAGCGCGCCTCGCTCCCGACATGCTGCCCTTCGCGCGCCAAATCCAGATTTCTTCCGACACCGCCAAGAACGCCGTCGCCCGTCTGATGGGCGTCGAGGCGCCGTCCATGCCCGACACCGAAACGACCTTCGCCGAGCTGAAGGACCGCTGCCAGCGCACCATCGACTATATCAACAGCTTCGATCGCTCCGCCTTCGACGGCGCCGCGACTCGTGCGGTGCAGCTGAAATTCCCGAACGGCATGGGCTATAACTTCACCGGCGCCGAATTCCTGAGCGGCTTCGCCCTGCCCAACTTCTTCTTCCACGTGACCACCACCTACGCCCTGCTGCGCAAGGAAGGCGTGGCCCTAGGCAAGCCCGACTTCCTGCAGCACCTGGGCATGCCCGAGCAGATCGCCGCTTAAGGTTCAGGCCTTGGGGTCAGGCCGCGCGCCGCCGTCGTTGTCCACCAGCAGTCGCAGGTAGGACGGCAGCGGCGCCGCGACCTGACCTTGGGCCGGCACAAAGCAGTGAAACTCCTGCGGCGTGGTCTGGGCGGTGACGATCGCCAGGCAGTCGTGCGCCGCATCGTCTCGGGCCGAACGACAGGCGCAGTCCACCGCCTCGGCCGGGTCCGCAAACACACCCAGGCAGGCGTCGGCGCGGTCGACGGACCAACCGCCCGGCGCGCGTTGGACACGGTAGTTCATCATCGCGTGCGCCCATCCATCGCTATCGCCCGCTTAAGCGGCCGCCCGATAGGCGGCTCGGGGCCTGCGCCGCGCGACATGCAGTTCGCGATGGCGCCCATGCAGGCATCGCTCGACGTGATAGCCGCGTCGTTCGAGCAGGTCGTGGATGGGATCGACCCCGCCCATGGCGCCGACATCCGGCGTCTGGACGATCAGCACGCCGCCCTCCGCCGGATGCGGCCCTCGGGTGAGGATCGCGTCGAGCGCTTCCAGATCGCAGGTCTGCGGCACGAATAGCAGGTCGATCGGATCGGCCGCGTCAGGACCGCCACGCGAATAGCCGACGTGCTCATAGCCATGCCGACAGAACCAGAGCAGCGACGCCAGCCCGGCCGCGCCTGTGACCCGGATGGTGCTCAGCTTGCCAACGCCGGCATGCTGCAGAATCTCCGAAAGCGTATCGGACAAAGAAGCTGAAGGTCTGTCGACCTCCGAAGACTTGGGCATGGCCATACTCGAAACCGAAGACGGCCTTCGGGAAACGTCCCGCGCCGTCCAACGTCATCATGGACGACGGTGTGCACCCGATCGCCGTAAAGGGTCGATGGCGGGGTTGGGCGGGGCGCATAGTCAGATCGTAAAAGCTTGGGACTGTCTATCAGGCCGACACCCACGCGCGGCTAGGTCACGAATCGGAAGCATTGGCCTATTGCGCTCGCCTCCCGGACACCTTCTGGACGCCCGGTCTGGATGGCGCTCCTTCAGGCAACAAGCAGGAGGTCGCCGCCGCCTTGCAGGTGATAGCCGCACAGGCTCGGTCCAGTCCCGCTGCTGACATAACGTCGTCCTGAACGTTACCCCTTCGCCGTCTTCAACGCCGCCAGCACCTCGGCTTCCCGTTCCGGCGTCAGGCCGGCTTTGAGCTTGGCCTGACGCTCCACCGGCTGGCTCTTGAACCAGGCCAGGGTGTCGGCGGCGGTGACGGGCAATGGGCGGAAGGTCAAGCCGGCGGCCAGGGCGCGGGCGATGCTGCGGCGGGCGAAGCCGGCCGTGTCGCCTTGCCCCGGGATCCAGACCGGCATGTCGCTCCAGGCGTTGACCTTCTGCGCGTCCAGGAAGGCGGCCGGCGCCCAGTTCAGATGGGCAGTGGAATGCACAGCCTCGCCCACCGTCGTCAGCATGGCCTTGGTGGTCAGCGTATGCGCCGGCCCGGTAGCGTTGAAGACGCCGAAGCTACGGGCCTCCGCCATGCGGATGGTCCATTCCGCTAGGTCGCGGGCGTCGATGAACTGGACCGGATCGGCGCCGTCGCCGGGGGCCAGCACCTCGCCGCCCCGCGCCAGCCGCACGGGCCAGTAGGTGAAGCGGTCGGTCTCGTCGCCTGGTCCGACGATTAGGCCTGGCCGGATGACGGTAGTCGCGGGACCGAACTGGTGCTTGGCCTCCTGCTCGCTGACCGCCTTCAGCGGTCCGTAGAGTTCGCCCATGCTGGCCTGCAGGGTCTTCAGCGTCTCGGCCATCGGGTCGGCGCCCGTGTAGGGCGCGGTCGCCGCCGTCTCGTCCTGGTTCGGTATGGCGTTCGACGCATAGACCGAGATGGTCGAGATGAAGATGTAATGGCCCACCTTGCCCGCCAGCACCTTGGCGGCGTCGCGGACCCAGAACGGCAGGGTGGTGGGGTTGTCGATACAGACGTCCCAGGTCCGACCCTCCAGCGCCTTCAGGTCGCCGGTGTTGCGATCGCCGAGCAGCTCTTCCACCTGGCCGGGCCAGGGATTGCCCTGACGGCCGCGGTTGAACAGGGTGACCTTGTGACCACGCTGCAGGGCATAGGCCACCTGGTGCGGGCCGGTGAAGCCGGTGCCGCCAAGGATCAGGATGTTCAGAGGCTTCGTCACGGGCGCGCTCATGCTGTTGCGGCCGGCAAGCGCGGTGGCGGCGAACGCGCCGCCTCCCGCGATGACGGCGCGGCGGTGGGGTGTCATCGGAACCTCGTCCTATGAGGCGCGCCGGTCGGGCGGCCGCGTTAGAGAACAGCCTGTTCCAGCGCCCGCGTCCAGGGCAGCCAACGGGTGTCGGTGTTTCCGCCGTCCGCGATCAGGCTGGTGCAGACATAGGCGACGGCGACCTGCTTCTCCGGCAAGGCAAAGCCCAGCCGCCCCCCGGCGCCGGAATGGCCGAACGAGCCCGGCCCAAGCAGCGGCAGGACCCGGCTCGGCAGGCTGTAGCCGAGGCCATAGCGCATGCCGCCCGTGGGGATCATCGCCTTCAGCGCGCCAGGCCCGGCCAAGTCGTCCGTGAGCGAGGTGCGGGCGCGGTCCAGCATGGCTTGAGACAGCAGGCGGACGCCATCGATCTCACCGATCACCGCGGCGTAGAATTTCGCCAGCGCCCGCGCCGTGCCGATCCCGTTGCCGGCGGGCACCTCCATGGCGCGCAAGGCCGGCTGGTTCATCCTGTCGATCAGCGCCTCGGTGACCACCGCGCCCTCCACTGTGGAGCGGATGACGCGATCGGCCGTATCGGCGCCCATGGCGGTGAGCAGGCCGTTGAGCTGCGCCAGGGTCATGGCCGGCGTGACACGGGCGTGCTCGGCGATGCGCCCCTGCTGGGCGTCGGGCAGACCGACCCAGAGGTCGATCCCTAGCGGCCCGGCGATCTCATCGGCCACCATGGTCCCGACCGTCTTGCCCGAGACCCGACGCACGACTTCGCCGAGCAGAAAGCCCAGGGTGATGGCGTGATAGCTGCAGGCCTCGCCCGGAGGCCAAAGCGGCGACATGGCCGCCAGGGCCGCAACGCTACGATCCCAGTCCAGAATGGCGTCGGCGTCCATGCCGGCGTCCGCGTCGAACACCGACAGGCCGGAGGTGTGGCTCATCACCTGGGCGATGGTGATGTCCGCCTTGCCCGCGGCGGCGAACGCCGGCCAGTAGCGCGCGACCGGCGCGTCCACCTCGATCAACCCACGCTCGACCAGGCGCAGCACGCAGGTCGCGGTGATCGCCTTGGTGCAGGACATCAGTACGGTTGGGGTGTCGCCATCGTAAGCCGGCCCGGCGCCGTCGGCGCGGTTAGTCCAGAGATCGACGACGCGTTCGCCGCCACGATAGACCGCCAGCTGCGCCATACCGGGATCGGCGGCTTGGCCCTCGGCGAAGGCTTGTCGCAAAGGCTCAAAGCCCGACGCTACAGTTCCCTGAATGTCCGGCATCGAGACCCCCTAAGGCGTGGACTAGAGCGCCACGGGCGCGCCATGCGGCGTGCTTCTGTAAGCCTGTTCCCATGCCGCCTTGCGCGCCGCAAGCTCCGAGGCGCTGGCCAGGGACCGCTGCGTGGCCAGGGTCTCCAGCGCCGCGACCCAGTGGTGATAGTAGCGAGAACCGTCATCGTCCGGGTCGCCGGCCAGCGCCTCCGACAGGGCCGCGGCCCATTGCGGCCAGGTGAAGGCCCCCTGGGCATGCAGCCGCACCGCCAGGGCGAAGGCCTGGGCCTGCCAGGGCTCTGCGAACACCGGGCCATCGACGTCCTTCGGCAATCCTGGCAGAGCCAACGCTTCAGGCGCGTTCAAGATAGGGCTCCCAAAGGTCCAGGCTGACGCTGTCGCGCTCGGCGGCGCCCAGACCCCAGAGTTCGCGGCTGGCGAAGCGGACGGTGTAGAGCCAGCGCGGGTCGTCGGCGCCGGTGTGGGCATGGGTGTCGGGATAGACGTGGGCGCCGTGGACGCGCTCGATCACGCCGACGCGGCCCCGCACATAGCGAGGCAGGCGGGTGTGGCCGGCGGGGTGGAGGTTGAGCGCGCGGACGCGGTCTCCCACGGCGAACACCGCCGGCGCGGGCGGCTCGCGCAGATAGGACCCGCGCCGAGTAAAGGCCGGCGCGACATCCTGAGCCTTCAGGCGCGGCGTCGCCTTTGGCGCGGCGGGATCGGACCTAGCGGATGTAAGCTCCTCCGGCGTGACGAAGCCGCCCTGCAGCAGCATGGCCTCCAGGGCCTCGAACCATTTCTCGTAATAGCTGATGCGCAGATAGTCGGCGCCGGGGATCAGCTCCCGCTGATGGCGGCCGGCGTCGATGTTGCCGCGCGTAGGCGAGGCGATGACCATGGCCAGCACCCGCTGCTCCCAGTCCGCGTGGAACGGCGGCTCGTCCGTCTCCGGCGCGACCGGACCCAGGCCATGGACGCCGCCCATGTCGTGCACGCCGTTCACAGCAGGGCCGTCCCGATCATGCCGTTGCGGGTGACCAGGGCGGCCAGCGCCGCCTCATCCAAGCCTTCGGTTCCTGCGGGCCGTTCAGGGACAACGAGGTAGCGAATCTCGGCGGTCGAGTCCCACACCCGGATTTCGACCTCTGGCGCCAGCTCGGTCCCGAACTCCATCAGCACCCCGCGAGGGTCGATCACCGCCCGCGAACGATAGGGCGCCGACTTGTACCAGACCGGGGGCAGACCCAGGACCGGCCAGGGGTAGCAGGAGCACAGGGTGCAGACGACGAGGTTGTGCAGGCCCGGCGCATTCTCCACCGCGACCATGTGCTCGCCCTGCCCGCCGCCGCCATAGCCCAGCTCGGCGATAGCCTCAGTGGCGTCCGCCAGCAGGCGTTGGCGATAGGCCGGATCGGCCCAGGCGCGCGCAACGACCTGGGCGCCATTGCGGGGGCCGACGCGGTGTTCGAAGTGCTCGACGATGGCGTCCAGGGCGGCGGGGTCCACCAGCCCCTTTTCGACCATCAGCGATTCCAGCGCCTTGACCCGCAGGGCGATATCCGAGGGCGGGGTCTGGCCGTGATGATCGTGATCGCGGGACATGCTTCTGTTCCTGCGCTCCCAGGGAGCTTAGGGAGACACCCTACGCCCTCGTCGTCGATCGTCAGCCACCTGGTGGCCTGCCACCCGAAGCCAAAGGCGTAGGGTGGCGGAGAGGGTGGGATTCGAACCCACGGTGCCCTCGCGAGCACGCCGCATTTCGAGTGCGGTGCTTTCGACCACTCAGCCACCTCTCCCGAAGCGTCGATTGGGGCGTTGTTGGCGCCCCCTGAGCGAGGGCGCGGAACCTAGCGGCGAGACGGCCGCTTCGCAAGTCGTGTCGCTCGTCTCGTGCAACAAGGCCTATATGATGTTGCGCAACCTAAGGCGCGAACGGTGCTGAAGCCCCAATCCCTGCTCTATCCCAGGCCCGAAGGCCTCTATTGCGCGCCGGGCGATTTCTTCATCGATCCGACGCGGCCGGTGGACCGGGCGGTGATCACCCACGGCCATGCCGACCATGCCCGCGCCGGCCACGGGACCGTGCTGGCGACGCAGGCGACGCTGGACATCATGCGCGTGCGCTACGGCGAGGATTTTACCGGCAGAGCCCTACCCCTGGCCTACGGCGAGGTCGTGCAGCGCGACGGCGTCAGCGTCAGCCTGGCGCCGGCCGGCCACGTGCTGGGCTCCGCCCAGGCCGTGGTGCGGTGGAAGGGCATGACCATCGTGGTTTCGGGCGACTATAAGCGCCGGCGCGATCCTACCTGCGCGGCCTTCGAGCCTGTGCCCTGCGACGTCTTCGTCTCCGAAGCCACCTTTGGCCTGCCGGTGTTCAGGCATCCGCCCGACCACGAGGAGGTCGGCAAGCTGCTCAAATCCGTCGCCCAGTTTCCGGATCGCACCCATCTGGTCGGCGCCTATGCCCTGGGCAAGGCGCAGCGGCTGATCCGGCTGATGCGCGAAGCCGGCTGGGACCGGACCATCTTCGTCCATGGCGCCCTGGAACAGCTGAACGCACTGTATCAAAGCCACGGCGTCGACCTCGGCCCGCTGGAGCCGGCGACCTCGACCACGCGCGGCGACTTCGCCGGCCAGATCGTGATCGCCCCGCCCGGCGCCATTGCCGACCGCTGGTCGCGCCGGTTCGCCGACCCGGTCTCCGCGTTCGCGTCCGGCTGGATGCGCGTGCGGGCCAGGGCGCGGCAGCGGGCGGTGGAGTTGCCGCTGATCATCTCCGACCACGCCGACTGGGACGAACTGACCAGCACCGTCGCCGAACTGAACCCAGCCGAACTCTGGATCACCCACGGCCGCGAAGAAGCTCTGGCGCGATGGGCGGAGCTGCGCGGCATCGCCGCGATGCCGTTGTCGCTGGTGGGCTATGAGGACGAGGATGTGTGAACGCGAAAGGTCGCGTGCGCGCGGGCGATCGGCTCGCCGTTGGCGGTGACCTGGGCGCCCGCGAAACAAAGGGTGCGGCCGGTGCGCACAAAGTCAGTGTCGAACACCAGCCAGTCGCCGATCTGCGCCCGGCCGAGGTAATCCACGCCGAGCGAGACGGTGACCAGACCGTTTGCAGCCAATCCGTCCCGGGCCATAGCCTGGCCGCAGGACAGGCCCATGGCGTTGTCGGCCATCGCCGCGATCAGGCCGCCGTGCAGCAAGCCACGCGAATTGGTGTGCGGTTCGGCGACCACCAAGCCTAGTTCGATCTTGCCCTCACCCTTGCGGGCGTAGAGCGGCTCCCACGGCTTGGTCAGCGGACTCTTGCGGGCGTGCGGCTCAAAACCATCCGGCGGGGTCATCGTCGCCTCCGTTTATACAAACGTTTTAAACAGTCGTTGATTTTGGAAAATCGCAATCGCGTGATGGCGGAGCTTTAAGTGTTGGATTGCGAAGGTTGGACCCGATCCGCGCCTGGGCGTTAAGCTCCACAACCATGCGCGCCTTCGCCGATCTTCTTGACCGTTTGAGCTATACGCCGTCGCGCAACGCCAAGCTGGTGCTGTTGCGCGACTATCTGCGCACGACGCCCGATCCAGAGCGGGGCTGGGCGTTGGCGTCGCTGACCGGCGATCTAAAATTCGACGCCGCCAAGCCGGCCTTTATCCGAAAGGCTGTCGAGGCGCGGATGGACGGCCAGCTGTTCGCCCTGTCCTACGACTATGTCGGCGACCTGGCCGAGACGGTGGCCCTGGTCTGGCCGGCGACGCCCGGCGCCAACCGCGAACCGGAACTGCCCGAGGTGATCGACGCTCTGCGCGGCGCCACGCGGGCCGAGGTGCAGAAGCTGATCGAGGGCTGGCTCGACGCCCTGGATGTCGATGGTCGCTGGGCCCTGCTGAAACTGCTCACGGGCGGCCTGCGGGTCGGCGTTTCCGCCCGCCTGGCCAAACAGGCCTGCGCCGAGATGGGCGGCGTCGCCATCGGCGAGATCGAGGAGGTGTGGCATGCGCTGTCACCGCCCTACGACGACCTGTTCGCCTGGCTGGAAGGCCGCGGCGAACGGCCGACGCCGGACGCCTTCGGCCGCTTCCGGCCGGTGATGCTGGCGCAGGCGATTGACGAGGTTGTCGACTTCGCCAAGCTCGACCCCGCCGATTACGCCGCCGAATGGAAGTGGGACGGCATCCGCGTACAGGCGGTGAGCGAAGGCGGCGTCCGGCGACTCTACACCCGCACCGGCGATGACATCTCGAACGCTTTTCCGGACGTGGTCGAGGCGATGGATTTCGACGGCGTTCTGGACGGCGAGCTGCTGGTGCTGCGGGACGGCAGGGTCGCGTCGTTCGGCGAGCTGCAGCAAAGGCTGAACCGCAAGACCGTCGACGCCAAGCTGACCGCCGCCTACCCCGCCGGGATTCGCGCCTATGACCTGCTGGTCGAGCATGGCGAGGACGTGCGTCACCTATCGTTCCGCGATCGGCGCCAAAGACTGGAGGCCTTCATCGCCATGATCCCAGGCGAGCGGATCGATCTGTCGCCCATGCAGCCGTTCGAGACCTGGGAGGCGCTGGCCGCCCTGCGCACCGACCCGCCCGAGGGTGATCCCCGCGCCGCCGAGGGCCTGATGCTGAAGCGCTGGGACTCGATCTACGAGGCCGGCCGCCCCAAGGGGCCCTGGTTCAAGTGGAAGCGCGACCCCTATCTGATCGACGCGGTGCTGATGTACGCCCAGCGCGGCCACGGCAAGCGGTCGAGCTTCTATTCCGACTACACCTTCGGGGTCTGGAACGAGGGCGCGCTGACGCCGGTGGGCAAGGCCTATTTCGGCTTCACCGACGAGGAGCTGAAACAGATCGACAAGTTCGTGCGCGACAACACCATCGACCGGTTCGGGCCGGTGCGCTCGGTGCGCGCCGACAAGGATTTCGGCCTGGTGCTTGAGGTGGCGTTCGAGGGGCTGCAACGCTCAACCCGGCACAAGTCGGGCGTGGCCATGCGGTTTCCCCGGATCAGCCGCCTGCGCTGGGACAAGCCGGCGCGGGAAGCGGATGAGCTGGCGACGCTGGTGCGGATGCTGGAGGCGGCGGAACGTTAGCTGCGTGGTTCGAGATGCGCTGCGCGCTCCTCACCAAACTCGAAATTGTGGGATGCAATAAAGTCGGTTTGGTGAGGAGGCCGAAGGCCGTCTCGAACCACGCACCGAGTGCGCTAAACTATCCGCGTGCTGATTCCCTTCCTCGCCGCCGCCATCAAGGCCCCACTGCCCCCCGGGCCGCCGCCGCTCGATGTGGTGGCGCGGCGCGTGTTGCTGGCGGCCGACGGCAACACCCACATCCTGCATAGCTTCGTCGCCTCGACCGGGCAGCTGGCGGTCAATCTGGTGATCGCCGCCGTGATCCTGATCGCCGCCTACTGGGGCTCGCGCTGGATGGCCGGCCTGGTGCGGCGCGCGGTGCGGCGGCTGAACTCAAAGACGTCCGACCGGACGCTGGAGACCTTCGCCGCCTCCCTGGCGCGCTGGATCGTCATCGTCATGGGCCTGGTGGCCGTGCTCGAGCAGCTGGGCGTGCGCGAGACCTCCATCATCGCCGTTCTCGGCGCCGCATCCCTGGCCATTGGCCTGGCGCTGCAAGGCGCGCTGGGCAATGTGGCGGCGGGGGTGATGCTGCTGATCCTGCGCCTCTACCGGGTCGGCGACGTGGTCGAAATCAATGGACGGGCCGGCACGGTCAAGGCGCTGGACCTGTTCGGCACCCTGCTCTCGGACGCCGACAACCTCGATGTCTTCGTGCCCAACGCCAAGGTCTTCGGCGACGTGATCATCAACTATTCGACCCCGAAGAGCCGGCGGATGGAGCTTGTCTTCCGCATCGACTACGGCGACGATCTTGAACAGGCTCTGGAAGTGTTGCTGAGCTGCGTAAAGGCGGAGAAACGGGTGCTGGCCAAGCCCGCGCCGGACTGCAAGGTCACTGGATTGGCCGAGAACGCCGTCACCGTCGCCCTGCACGCCTGGGCGCCGGTGAACGTCTATTGGGACGTGCGGTTCGAACTGATCAAGCGGGCCAAGCTGGCCCTGGATGCGGCGGGCTTCGCCGTGCCCTACCAGCATCAGATCGCGGTGGAAAAGCCGCCGAAGCCGAAGGCCAGGGCGGCGAAGGCCAAGGCGCCGGCATCGGGTGACGCGCAAACGCCAATATCCGAGGCGCCGTCACAGTCCTGATCACTGTTCTGGCCAATTGAATGTCCGCCCATCCCGGCGAATGCCGGGACCCAGATGACAGATCATTGGCCTGAGCCTCGTTGTCCGAGATCAATCCCGTCAGCTGCGCCATATGATCTGGGTACCGGCATTCGCCGGGATAAGCGGTGGTTTTGCTCTCGCGGATTGAGCGTCTCTATTCCGCCAGGCGTTCAACCAGCCCGACGCGCTCTTCCACCGTCGCGCGCGGGATCAGCACGAGTTGGTACCCCAGAGCTCGATAGACCTCCTGGTGGATTGTCTCGAACCGCAAAGACTCCTCGAAGCTGATCCGGCGCACCGGGGTCGAGGTCATGAAGCCTAGGTTGTCTACGAACAATACACGCCGCTCGTAGAAGCCCTCATGCGCGATGCCCGCCAGTTCAGCCGTCAATGAAGGCGGTTCGGCGAGGCTGAGATAGCGGCACAGCGCCAGGGTGCAGATCGCAGAGCGGTCATGGAACTGCAGCGCCGCATCCGGCTGCGCCCGCCGCCCGCGTTGATGGGCGACGATGCGATCGATGAAGTCCGGCGCCGCGCTGGGATCGGCGATCCCAGCGGCGAGCAATTCGGCGTTCACGTCTGTAGCCGCTTCTTCCACCACGGCGTGGCCCCGCGCCGCCAGGGCGTGGATCAGGGTTGTCTTGCCGGCGCCCGGCGCGCCGGTCAGAATGAAACGCCTCATGCGGCCTCCTGCGGATGGCTGGGAATGTTTAGGAAATCGGGGAAATGCGATGCCGGATCGTGACCGGGTGAAGGCTTTTGTCGACGCGGTGGTGAGCGGCGACCACGTCGGGGCCATCGCCGACTTCTACCACCAAGACGCCTCCATGCAGGAGAACCTGATGGAGCCGCGCCGTGGGCGCGAGGGGCTGATGGCCCACGAAGCCGCCGTCCTCAAGCGGGTGAGCATGCACACGCATCCCGACCCGGTGGTGCTGATCGACGGCGATAATGTGGTGGTGAACTGGACCTTCGACGCCACCACCACGGACGGCGTCACGCGCCGCCTGAACGAGCTGGCCCTGCAGCGCTGGGTCGGTGACCGCATCGCCGAGGAGCGGTTCGTCTACGACACCGCCTCGGCCTGGCAGGTGGTGGAAGAGGAATAGAGGCGCTCATCCCCGCGCAGGCGGGGATGAGCGTATGAGCTTACGCCTTGACCGGATCCCAGCGGGTCGCGACCGTGGTCACGCCGGCGCGTTCGCCGCCATTGCTGCGATTGCGGTCGCGGTTCTGGTTGCGGGATTGACCACCGCCGCCATTGCCCTGGCCTTGGCCGCCGCCACCGGCGCGTTGGCCGCCACCATTACCGCCGCCGCCAGGACGGCCACGGCCGCCGCCCTTGAAGCCGCCGCCGCCGCGGTTCTGCGGACGCGGGCCGCGTTCCTTCGCCTGGGGCAGAGCTTGCTCGGCCGCCGGGATCGAGGGCGCATTGGCGGTCAGCACGGCAAGCTGACGATCGTTGCGGCGATCGAAGGTGGGGATGGTCTGGCGCGTCACCTTTTGAATGTCGCGCAGCAGGCCGCGTTCGTCGTCGGCGCAGAAGCTGATCGCAATGCCGCCAGCGCCCGCGCGGGCGGTCCGGCCGATGCGGTGGACGTAGGATTCCGGCACCTGCGGCAGTTCGTACTGGATGACATGGCTGACCCCGTCCACGTCGATGCCGCGCGCGGCGATGTCGGTGGCGATCAGGGCGCGGACCTTGCCGGCCTTGAACGAAGCTAGCGCGCGCTCGCGCTGGCCCTGGCTCTTGTCGCCATGGATGGCGGCGGCGTTGATCTGGGCGGCCTCAAGATACTTGGCCACCCGGTCGGCGCCGCGCTTGGTGCGGGTGAAGACCAGGGCGCGGGTCATCTTGGGGTCTTCGAACAGTTCGACGAGCAGAGCCCGCTTACGCGGCGCTTCGATGAACAGCAGCTGCTGGTCGATCCGCTCGACGGTGGTCGCGGCGGGGGTGACTTCCACCTTTACCGGGTCATTCAGCAGCTCGCCGGCCAGCTTGCCGATCTCGGTGGGCATGGTGGCGGAGAAGAACAGGTTCTGCCGCTTCTTGCTCATCGAGGAGACGATGCGGCGGATCGGCTGCAGGAAGCCCAGGTCGAGCATCTGGTCGGCCTCGTCCAGCACCAGAATCTCGGTGGAGGACAGGTCGGCGGTGCGCTCGCCCATGTGGTCGATCAGGCGGCCGGGGGTGGCGACCAGGATGTCGACGCCGTTCGACAGCGCCTTGATCTGCGGGCCGTACTTGGCGCCGCCGAAGATGACCGCGACGCTCATGCCCAGGTTGGCGCCATAGGTGCGGAAGCTTTCAGCGATCTGGCTGGCCAGTTCGCGGGTCGGCGCCAGCACCACGCAGCGGGCGCCCTTGCGCGGCGCGGGCCGCTTGTCGAGGGCCAGGCGGTGCAGGATCGGCAGGGCGAAGGCGGCGGTCTTGCCGGTGCCCGTCTGGGCGATGCCCAGCAGGTCCTTGCCCAGCATCACGGACGGGATGGCCTTGGCCTGGATCGGCGTCGGGGTCTTATAGCCTTCGCGGTCGAGGGTCTTGAGGATCGGCGCGGACAGGCCGAGGGAAGCAAAATCGGTCAAAGGTGCGGACTCTTTCATATGCGATCGCACGCGCGGCCGCACCATGCGGCCTCGCGGAACAACGCGGGGTCTTGGCAAGCGCCCCGCGTGACCTGGGCGATCGAATGGATAGTTTGCGGCGCTAAAGCTGGCAGGGACCTGAAGTCCCGCTCACGCGACTAGAAGCGCTCGAAGTCGAGTTCCGAGCCGGAACACGCTGGCGGCTAGGTCGTCGTTCCGCTCCGTAAAGTCAAGGGACGCCCCAATCTTCTGAGCGAAATGCGGGCGCCCGGTCCCGATTTAGCGTCGCAATTGAATCGGTTGTGACAAAATAAGCACTAAACGAATAATTGCTTGCGCCCATTGGAACGGTATTGGCATGGTCCGCCCGCGCCTTTTGGGGGCGTCAGGGTTGGCCGTCTTCTTGCTAGTAACCGCGCAGCACCGGCTGCGCCGTACGCTTTTGTAACGGGGGTAACATGCCCACTTTCGATCCGCGCACGCGCATTCGTACTGTCGCGCCCCACCTTCTGGTCGGCGCGATCGGCCTTGCGGCGCTGGGACTGGGCTGGCGGATGGTGTCGACCGAACTTGGCCGAGCCCACGTCAATCCCGCCAAGCCTCTGGATTCAGCCGCCGTCGCCGCACTGCAGGTCGAGGCCTTCGCCCAGGCGCAGGTGCAGCCCGGCTTTGCCGCCCCGATCACCGTGCCGGTAAAGGTGCTGCCGGGCGAAACCTTCGAAGCCGCCGTCCGCCGCGTCGGCGTGGCGCCGAACGAAGCCCACCAGGTGGTCGCGGCCCTCGGCCAGGCCATGGATACCGTGAACATCAAGGCCGGCATGGCCTTTAACGCCGCGATCGCCCGCCCGAAGGATCAGCGCGGCGCGGTTCGCCTGATCGGTCTGTCGATGACCACTGGCCCGGCCACCAGCATCACCCTGTCGCACACCTTCGATGGCGCGCTGCATCTACGCGAGATGGAAGAGAAGGTTCACGACGACACCCATGTCGCCGCGGGCTCGATGAAGGGCTCTCTGTATGAGAGCGCCGAAGCCGCTGGCGCGACGCCGGCGATCACCGCCGATGTGGTCAAGCTGTTCTCGCACAAGCTGGACTTCAGCCGCGACATCCACCCCGGCGACGAGTTCAAGATGGTGTTCGACCGCAAGGTCACCGACTCGGGCCGCACCGTCGACACCGGCGATCTTCTCTATGCCGAGATCGGCGCCAAGGGTCAGGTGACGCGCTTCTACCGCTATCAGGCGGACGGTTCGCAGCCGGAATATTTCGACGAGACCGGCAAGAATATCAAAGGCATGCTGCTGCGCACGCCCGTTGACGGCGCCCGCATCACCTCCGGCTTCGGCATGCGGATGCACCCGCTGCTGGGCTATACCCGCATGCACCAGGGCATCGACTTCGGCGTGCCGATCGGCACGCCTGTCTATGCGGCCGGCGACGGCGTGGTCGAGGAAGCCCGCTGGGCGGGCGGCTATGGCCGCTGGATGAAGCTGAAGCATTCCGGGGGCTGGGAAACCGGCTACGGACACCTGTCCGCCTGGGCGGTGCATGCCGGCGCGCATGTGCATCAGGGCGAAGTGATCGCCTATTCCGGCTCGACCGGGGAGTCCACCGGCCCGCACCTGCACTACGAAGTCATCAAGAACGGCGAGAAGATCAATCCGAAGGGCGCCAACGCCCCCTCGGGCACCATCCTGGCCGGCCGCGACCTGAACGCCTTCAAGGCCGAGAAGAACCACATCGACACCCTGATCGCCAGCGCCGCCGCCCCCACCAAGGTCGCCATGGCCGACACCGCCGGCCTGCGCGGCGAGACGGTCCGGCAGTAGGGGCAAACCCCCGCTCATCCCCACGAAGGCGGGCCCCCAGGGCCACCCGACTCGATCTTGCCAGCGCACCCTTTGGCTCGCTTGGTCGAACTGCGCCCCGTCCCCTGGGTCCCCGCCTTCGCGGGGATGAGCGCTGAGGCGTTTCCTGACAATCACCCTCCAGCCCCATTCAGCGTGGGTTCATGGCGGATGGCGAGAATAGCCTCCAACAACGCGAGAGACCTTCCGGCACGGAGCCGCCAGCCCTCTGGAGCGTTGAATCGGTCAAGAACGATGGAGGTTCGAAATGCGTAAGATCCTGACAGCGGCCCTGGCCGCAGTGACCCTGAGCGGCGCGGCTCTCGCTACGATAGCGGCGCCGGCCGAAGCGGCCCCCGGCTATCATGGCGGCGGCTACCACGGCGGCGGCGGTTATCGCGGCGGTGGCGGCGGCTACTGGCGCGGTGGGCGCTGGTACGGCTACGGCGGCGCCGCCCTCGCCGGCCTGGCGATCGGCGCGGCCCTGGCCGGCCCCGGCTATGGCTACGGCTACGCCCCTGGCCCCTACTATGCGCCCGGCCCCTACGCCTACGGCCCTGGCCCCTACTACGGCTGTCACCGCTACTGGGATGGCTACCGTTGGGGCTGCTAAGCCCTAGCGTCTAGTCTACCAGCAGACCCCGCGCCTTCCCCCCGAGGCGCGGGGTTTTCCATGTCTGGAGCACTTCAGGTTGGATATCCCGCGTGATGGCGATATCACGGGCAATGGCCATCGCGGCGCCGACCAAGACCGACAGCGGGTCATCGACCGCCGCCAAGCTGCTCGCGGCCGCGATGGACGAGTTCAACACCCACGGCTTCGCCGGCACCGACACCAACCGCATCGCCCGCCGCGCCGGCTTCGCGCCCCAGACCTTTTACCGCTGGTACAAGGACAAGATCGAAATCTTCATCGCCTGCTACCGCCTCTGGGAAGACGAGGAGAAGGACGCCCTACAGGCCCTGTTCGACCGCGACGCGCCCAGCGCGGCCCTGGTGGAAGCCGGCGTCGCCCATCACAAGCGCTACCTGATGTTTCGCCGCAGCTTGCGACAGCTGTCCATCGACCATCCCGCCGTGCGGGCCGCGCGAGCGGAAAGCCGCCTGCGCCTTATCGCCCGCATTCGCGCCTGGTCCGGCCAGCCGGCGCTTTCCATCGAGACCCTGGCCGTGGTGCAGTTCCAGTTCGAGCGGCTGACCGACGCCGTGGCCGAAGGCGAATTCGCCGACATGGGCCTGGGCGAAGACGCCGCCCGCGAGGAGATCGCCCGGCTGATTGATGAGCTGAGGGCGTAACGGCTGAATTCTGCGCGAGTCGGCCGCCGTCGCTCGCCCCCTCCGTCAAAGCGCTCCGCGCTTCGCCACCTCCCCCGCATCGCTTCGCTCGCATGGGAGGAGAAGGCCGCACTATTCTTTCTCCTGCCCCGTTCTTCACGGGGAAGGTGGCGCGGCGTGTAGCGAAGCGGAACGACGCGACGGAAGGGGCGAGCGCCGGCGGAAAGACTGGCACAAGGTCGACCAGCTTTACCCCGCCGCCTGCCCCATCTGCGCCGCCAGCACAAGCAATCCCCCGGCGATGGCGATGTCCTTCAGGCACAAGGTCCGCTCGGCCTTGTCGCTCCAGTCGAGGTGGAAGATCACGGCGGTCAGCACGCAGAAGATCGCCAGCGCCAGCGCGCCCCAACGGCCCTGCCATCCCGTCAGCACGGAAAGCCCGCCCGCGAGCTCCAGCGCGATCACCGCCGGCAGCAGGAAGGCCGGCACGCGATGTTCGGCCATGTGGGCCAGGAAGGGTTTGGGGCCCAGAATCTTGGCGACCCCGGCCAAGATAAACAGCAGGGCCATCAGCGCGCGGCCGGCGATCATCACATAGGTCCAGGGCATGTCCGTTGCTCCGCTATTCCCGTTATCACAAAGTGATATTCATATCACTTTGGTACGATGGTCAAGAGCTTGGCCTTGGCCGGAGACTGGCGAGCCGGCGGCGCGGCGGTTAAGAGGATGACGAACGACAAGGAGTAAGCCCGTGGCCGATACCAACCCCATCACCGGCGGCTGCCTCTGTGGGGGCGTGCAGTTCACCTATGACGGCGAGCTGGGCGGCGCGCTCGGGCTGGTGACGGTCTGTCACTGCAGCCAGTGCCGGCGCGCCCACGGCTATGCCGCCGGCGTCGCGCCAGCCCGGGCCGGCGGCTTTACCGTCACCCAGGGCCGCGAGCTGATCCGGGAATTCGAATCCTCGCCCGGCAAGATGCGCGGCTTCTGCGGAACCTGCGGCGCGCCGCTCTATTCGCGGCGAGACAGCAAGCCCGAGGCCTTGCGCCTTCGCCTTGGCACGCTGGACCATCCACCGCCTGACCTGGTCGTCGAAGCCCACATCTTCGCCACCGATATCCCCGCCTGGGCCGAACCGGACGACGCGCCACGGTATCCCGGGCTCGAGCCGGAGCGGTCTTAGAACCCTTCCTCCTCTATGGGGGAAGGGCAGGGTTGGGGGTGTTCGCGCCGGCAGTTGTGGCTGAGGCGCAGTTGGGCGCCGGCGCCCAACTGCGCTTTTCACCTCATCCGCACGGCCACACCTCCACCCCACCCTCCCCCATCGAGGGGGAGGGCTTATAAGAGTGAGCCGCACCACCGACAAAGGAGCCCCCATGCGCGCCGCCTGGTATGACCGCACTGGACCCGCCCGCGAGGTGTTGCAGATCGGCGAGCGGCCCACACCTGTGCCCGGCCGAGGCGAGGTGTTGATCCGGGTCCGCGCCTCCGGGATCAACCCGTCGGACGTGGGCATGCGCGGCGGCGCGGGCGCCCCGATGGCCTATCCGCGCATCACCCCCAACAGCGATGGCGCCGGGGTGGTTGAGGCTGTGGGCCCCTGGGTGGACGAAGGCCTGATCGGCAAGCGGGTCTGGTTCTACAACGGCCAGCGGAACGGCCGCGCCTTCGGCTCGGCGGCGGAATACATCGAGCTGGACGCCGACCTGATCAGCCTCCTGCCCGACCGCGTCAGCTTCAACGAGGGCGCGACCCTGGGCATTCCCGGCATGACAGCCCATGTGGCCCTTTTCGCCGCCGGCCCGATGCAGGGGCGCGTGGTGCTGGTGACGGGCGGCGCGGGGGCTGTGGGCCTCTATGCTGTGCAGCTGGCGAAATGGGCCGGCGCCACCGTGATCGCCACCGTCTCCTCGCCCGAGAAGGCCGCCCGCGCCAAGGCCGGCGGCGCGGACTTCACCATCGACTATCGCCGCGAGGATGTGGCCAAGGCGGTGCGCGAGATCACCGGCGGCGAAGGCGTCGACCATGTGGTGGACGTCGATTTCGGCGGCAACCTGGCCCAGACGGTGCGGGCGCTGAAGGTCAGCGGCTCCATCGCCTACTACGCCTCCAAGGGCGATCCGACGCCCAAGCTCGTCGCCGGGGAGCTGATGCGCAAGAACATCACCGTGCGGGGCGTGCTGCTGCCCAACTCCCCGCACGAAGCGCGGCGGAGAGCCCAGGCCGACATTATCCGCTGGATCTCGACCGGCGAACGGATTCTGCCGGTGGCCGGCACTTACCCGCTGGACGAAATCGCCGCCGCGCATGAAGCGGTGGAGCGCGGGGACAAGGCTGGGACGGTGGTGGTGGAGGTTTAATCCTTCTCCCTCTTGCGGGAGAAGGTGGCCTCCGAAGGAGGTCGGATGAGGGGTCGCGCTGGATTATCCTAATTCATCCCAAAGCGTTCCCGGCGCCTCAACCGCTCGCAGGATTTCTCCGAGCACAGCTTCCTTGTCGGTCTCGATCATCCGATTGGGAAACCGCAAAACACGGAATCCTTGGCTCATGAGCCAAGCATCGCGCCGCTCATCATGCTCTGCGTTTTCCGCATGAAACGGTCCATCCGCTTCCACTATGAGCCGATGACGAAGGCAGACAAAGTCCGCGACATAGTCGCCGATCGCCGCTTGGCGGCGGAACTTTAGCCCCGCGACTTGTCGACCTCGGAGAATGGACCAGAGTTTGGCTTCATTTGCGGTCGGCCCGGCGCGAAGACGTCGAGCGAGCGCCTGGGTTCTGACATTGCACATAGAAGAACAACATAAGAACAAACAAGGACGCAAGGCCTGATTGGCCGGTGCGACCCCTCATCCGTCTCGCTTCGCGAGCCACCTTCTCCCGCAAGAGGGAGAAGGGGCTCTAGTTCACCAGCACCTTGCCAACTTCCAGCCCGTTCTCCCCGGCTGTCACCTGGATCACCGAGCCATCCGCCAGTTCCCCAGCCAGCAGCTTGCGCGCGATCACGTCCACCAGCTCCTTCTGGATCACCCGCTTCAACGGCCTGGCCCCATAGACCGGGTCGTAGCCGCGTTCGGCCAGCCAGTGGGTGGCGGAGGCGTCCAGGGCGATGGACATGCGGCGGTCGGCCAGCAGGCGTTCGACGCGCTGCAGCTGGATGCCGACGATCTTGTCCATCTGTTCGCGGCCGAGGCGCTTGAACAGGATGATCTCGTCGATCCGGTTGAGGAACTCGGGCCGGAAGTGTTTGCGCACCACCTCCATGACGAGCGGCCGCACCGCCTCGACGCTGTCCAACTCGCCGTCGGGCGAGGCCGATAGCTCGGCCAGGAACTCCGACCCCAGGTTGGAGGTCATGATGATCAGGGTGTTCTTGAAGTCCACCGTCCGGCCCTGGCCGTCGGTCAGGCGACCATCGTCCAGCACCTGCAGCAGCACGTTGAACACGTCCGGGTGGGCCTTCTCCACCTCGTCGAACAGCACGACCTGATAGGGCCGGCGCCTCACGGCCTCGGTGAGCGAGCCGCCCTCGTCATAGCCGACATAGCCCGGAGGCGCCCCGATCAGCCGGCTGACCGAGTGCTTTTCCATATATTCGGACATGTCCATGCGGGTGATGGCCTGCTCGTCAGCAAACAGGAAGCCGGCCAGGGCCTTGGTCAGCTCGGTCTTGCCGACGCCGGTGGGACCGAGGAACAGGAAGGAGCCCATGGGCTTGCCGGGATCGGACAGGCCGGCGCGCGAGCGGCGCACGGCGTCGGCCACGGCGGCCAGGGCGTCCTCCTGCCCGACCACGCGGCCGCGCAGGGCGTCTTCCATGCTCAGCAGCTTCTCGCGCTCGCCCTCCAGCATCTTTTCCACCGGCACGCCGGTCCAGCGGGCGACAACCTGGGCGATCTGTTCGGCGTCGACCACCTCGGGGGTCATGGCGTCGACGTTTTTGGATTCTTCCTCGGCCAGGCGCCGTTCCAGCGGCGGGATTTCGCCGTAGAGGATTTCCGAGGCGCGTTGCAGGTCGCCGCGGCGCTGAGCCTGTTCCAGTTCGGCGCGCAGGCGCTCGAGCGCCTCGCGGGACTGGGCCTGCTGGCCGACCTTGTCCTTCTCCGCCTTCCAGCGGCCGGTCATTTCGCGGGACTGGACGTCGAGCTCGTTCAGCTCCTTCTCCAGCCGCTCCAGCCGCTGTTTGGAGGCCTCGTCGGTCTCCTTGGCCAGGGCCTCGCGCTCGATCTTCAGCTGCACCAGGCGGCGGTCGATCTCGTCCAGTTCCTCGGGCTTGGAGTCCACCGCCATGCGCACGCGGCTGGCCGCCTCGTCGATCAGGTCGATGGCCTTGTCGGGCAGGAAGCGGTCGGTGATGTAGCGGTTGGAGAGGGTGGCCGCCGCGACGATGGCCGCGTCGGAGATGCGCACCCCGTGGTGCAGCTCATACTTCTCCTTCAGACCGCGCAGGATGGAGACGGTGTCGGTGACCGTGGGCTCGCCCACGAACACGGGCTGGAAGCGGCGCGCCAGGGCGGCGTCCTTCTCCACATGCTTGCGATATTCATCCAGGGTGGTGGCGCCCACGCAGTGCAGCTCGCCGCGCGCCAGGGCGGGCTTGAGCAGGTTGGAGGCGTCCATGGCGCCGTCGGATTTGCCGGCGCCGACCAGGGTGTGCATCTCGTCGATGAACAGGATGATCGAGCCTTCGGCGGCGGTGACTTCGTTGAGCACCGCTTTCAGCCGCTCCTCGAACTCGCCGCGGTATTTCGCGCCGGCGATCAGCGAGCCCATGTCCAGCGACAGCAGCTTCTTGTCCTTCAGGCTCTCCGGCACGTCGCCATTGACGATGCGCAGGGCTAGGCCCTCGACGATGGCGGTCTTGCCGACGCCGGGCTCGCCGATCAGGACGGGGTTGTTCTTGGTGCGGCGGGCCAGCACCTGGATGGTGCGGCGGATCTCCTCGTCGCGGCCGATCACCGGATCCAGCTTCTGGTCGCGAGCGGCCTGGGTCAGATCGCGGGCGTAGCGCTTGAGCGCATCATAGCCATCCTCGGCGCCGGCGGAGTCGGCGGTGCGGCCCTTGCGGACCGCCTGGGCGGCGTCTTCCAGGCCCTTGGCGGTGGCGCCCGCCTTCTTCAGCGCGTCCGAAGCCGGCCCGCCATCCTTGGCGATGGCGATCAACAGCCGCTCGGTGGTGACGAAGGCGTCGCCGGCGGCCTTGGCGTCGGCCTCGGCGGTGTTGAACACCCGCGCGGCGTCGCCGTTCATATAGAGTTGGCCGGAGCCGCCCTCGACCTTGGGCGTCTTGGTGAACAGGTCTTCGACGGCCTGGTCGACCGCATCGGGCCGCCCGCCAGCGCTTTGGATCAGCGCGCGTGCCAGACCGTCCTTTTCCTCCAGCAGCACCTTCAGCAGATGCTCGGGCGCAAGCTGCTGATGGCGGCGCGCAAGCGCCAGCGACTGGGCGGACTGGATCGCCTGTTTGGCGCGGTCGGAATAGAGATCGATATTCATGGTTCCCCTTGGGTCGGCGGATTTCGCCAGCCGCCTCCATTGAGCACGACCGACGCTGTGGTCGATGTAGGTGTGGCCTTTGCGCCACACAACCCGACGCAACGGGATTTTCTCATGCCCTCATGTTTTCGGCGCGCGGGGGCGGCGAAACGGAGAGTGCGAGCGAAAAGACCCGGGCGATAGTGGTAAAAATCCCCATTCCGGGCCTGTCGAAGCCACCGTATCTGGCGCCCGACGGCCGCTCTCCTAAATACAAGCTGAACGAGGCCCTCAGCCTTTCTTCAACACCCTTGATGCAGTCTCGCCACGGTGAACCAAGCGCCACGATCCGCGTTCGGCTCAGGTGAGAAAAATCGGAAGGCTAGGCCATGAAGGGCAGACGTCCGACAGGCGTATTGGGATTGGGTTGGGCCTGCTTCGAAGCAGCCGCCTTCGGTCGCACCGAGCACGCCAACACGCTCGACTCCTATTCCGATGACATCATCCGGCGGGTGAAGTTCACCGCCGGCGGCAGCCATGGCTGGAAGATCACCGCGCTGGAAACCCCGCGCGAGAAGGCCCCCGCCTGGAAGATCATCGTGATCACCGGCGCGCCGTCCTGGGCCGAATACTGGGGTCCGGTGATGGCCGCCCTGCCCGCCGACCGTCAGATGGTGGTGGTCGATCGCCCCGGGTTCGCCGCCAGCGAGCCAGACGTCTGCATCACCGACATCACCATCCAGGCCCGCGCGCTGGAGCCGATCCTGGATGCGGCGCCCGGTCAGAAGATCATGCTGGTGGGCCAGTCCTATGGCGCGGCGATCGCCGCCCTGATGGCCGCCAACAACCCGAGCAAGGTCCAGAGCCTGGTCATGCTGTCGAGCTTCCTTGGCGAGACCGGCCCGACCGCCCGTTGGCTGGTGGAGATGGGCCAGAAGCTGCTGACCGTACTGCCTCGCGACCTGCGTCACGCCATTATGGAAGTCACCGGCCAGGCCGACCAGCTGCATCACCTGCGCGAGGCGCTGCCGCGGCTGCGCATCCCGGTGCATGTGATCCATGGCGACAAGGACGACTTCGCCCCGATCGAGACCGCCGAGAAATTGGCCAAGGAAGTCCAGACCCTGCACCCGATCCGCTTCGAAGCCGTGCCGGGCGCCAACCACTTCCTGAACGACGGGCCGACCGATGTGCTGCTGGCGTCGCTGGAAGCCTGCATCCCCGCCCCGGCCGCCCGCGCCGGCTGGCGCTGGCCGTCCCTACCCAAGTTCAAATGGCCGTTTGGGGGCGTGCGGACGCCGGTTCCGCAGGCGGCGTAGCACTGTCGTCCTTCTCTCCTCGCGGGAGAAGGAAAGTCGTCAGCGAAACACCATCACCAGATGGTCTTCGTCATAGTCGCGCCCGTCGATGCGGATGGCGCGGGGTTCGGTCCCGTACAAGACAAACCCCAGCCGCAGATAGAGCGCCTTGGCGCCCAGGTTGTCCGACGACACTGAACAGCGCAGCAGGTCCACGCGAGGCCGCGCCCAGTCGATCACCGTCTGGGTCAGCCGCACGCCCAGGCCACGGCCTTGCAGGGCCGCGCGGAGGTAGACGCCCCAGAGGTAGCCCTTGTGCTTCTCCTTGGCCCCAGCCTCGCGCATGAAGCCGGCGCAGCCCATCAGCTCGCCGTCCAGATAGAAGCCGAACAGGACGTCGTCACCGCCGGGCATGGGGATGCGGCCCGCCACCTCCTCCATCGGCAGCCGCTCCCAGTCGTCGGGGCTGGCGGAGAAGGCGCTGGGATAGGCGCGCATGGCTTCCAGGCGCAGCGCGCGCCAAGTCTGCGCCTCTTCGCGCGTGATCGGCCGGATGTCGATGTCGCCGGCCATCAGGCGTCGGCGCGGGTTTGGCCGAGCGCCCCACGCAGCCGGCCGAGGCCGGCGAAGAGGTCGTCCAGGCCGGCCATCAGCAGTTTACGGAACGGCTGGTCATAGGCGCGGTCCACCACGACGCACAGGGCCATGATCGCCGCCAGCAAGGGCGCGCCGACCCAGAGACCGAGCCGTTCCAGCTGTGGCGCCTGATGGCGCACCCAATAGATCGCCATCTCGCCCAGCGGCTTGTGCAGGGCATAGAGGGGATAGGAGATCGCCCCCAGCCGCTCGAACAGACCCGCGGCGCGGGCGCCGGGCTGGGCGTCGGCGGCGACTAGCACCAGGGCGGGGAAGACCGCCAGCACGCAGAGCAGCGGGAAGACGAAATCGTCCACCCTCACCCACATCAGCGGCGGCAGCGCCGCCAGCGCGATCCAGGCGGGAAGGCGCGGCCGGGCCAGCTTTGACTGGTAGAGGCGGTAGACGGCGAGGCCGGCCGTGAAGGAGAAGGCCACGCGCGGCAAGCCGCCCAGCCAGTCTTTCCACATGAAGCCGATATCGAGCTTGCCATAATACCAGCAGGCGTAGACCAGCGCCGCCGCCGATATGGCCAGGGTCGCGGCCAGCACGCGGATGTCCTTCAGCGGCTTCCAGGCGAAGGCGTAGACGGCGTTGATCAGCAGCTCCAGGGCGAGCGACCAGGCCACGGAATTGACCGGATAGAGCATGGGCTTGATGTGCGGCCCGGGCAGCATGGCCAAGGCGAAGGGCGCGGTGCGCAGCACCTCGGCGCCGGTCAGATTGTCCCGGCCCGGCAGAGCATGCGATGCGGCGGCGATCAGGCCGAGGACGGCGCCCAGCACATAGACCGGCCAGAGGCGTAGGTAGCGGGAGGCGAGGAACCGGCCAGCGGTGAGGCCACGCTCGAACCGGCGCTGATAGGCGTGGGCGATGACGAAGCCTGAGAGGACAAAGAACAGGTCCACGGCCATGTAGCCGCCGTGAATGTTCAGCGCCTTGAAGAAGGCGATATGGCGCATGGCGACGAAGACAGCCGCGACACCTCGCAGACCATCAAGCGTCGCAAACACGCGCCTATCGTTGCGCTCAGCGCTCAAAACTCGCCCCATCCCCCTGGAATGGCGGCGTTATTGGCGATCCCTCAGCCGGACGGCAAGGGGAAAAATCGTCTCAGGCGTCTTCCGACGGCACAATGGCCGCTGGTGTTGCATCGGCAGCCTCGGCTCCCGCTGCGCGAGGCGCCCGACGTTTGCGGGGTTTTGGCGCGGCGGCCGGGGCGGCTTCGGCGGCGGGTTCGGGGCGCGGTTGCTGCTGCAGGAAGGCCGGCGCGTGGCTGACCGCCCCGTCATGCGAACGCAGCACCGGCGAGGCGGCCGACGGTTCGGCCTCCGGCGTCAGCGGCGTGGCGCGCGGTTCGACCACCGCGAGCGGATCGACGCGCTCGGCCCGGTCCTGCCGGTCGAAGCGGTCGCCGCGAGGACGATCCTCACGGGGACGATCTTCCTTAGGACGATCGTCTTTGGGACGGTCATCGCGATTGAAGTTGCGGTCACGGTTTGGCCGTTCCTCGCGCGGGCGGTCATCGCGGGGACGCTCGTCTCTCGGACGCTCTTCACGGGGCCGATCGTCACGAGGGCGGTCATCCCTGGGGCGCTCATCACGGGGGCGCTCGTCACGGGGCCGGTCATCGCGATTGTAGCTACGGTCGCGGTTTTGCGGGCGGTCGTCGCGAGGGCGGTCGTCTCTGAGCCGATCATCCCGTTGCCGGTCATCTCTAGGACGATCTTCCCGGGGCCGGTCATTGCCCCGGTCGTTCTGGTAGCGGTCTCGGCTTTCGTAGCGGTTGGTGTCCTGCTGACGCCATTGATTGTCCTGGCGTTCGCCCTCGGCCTCGGGCGCGTCGGAAGATCCAGCCCCCTCGCCGCCACTTTCGTCTTCGAAGTCCAGGTCATAGCCCGAGACGAAGGCGTCACGGCCGATGATGTCGCTTGCCGGACGGTTCGGCTGCATGGCCCGCAGCAGGCGGAAATAGTGTTCGGCGTGCTGCTGATAGCCTTCAGCCAACACCCGGTCGCCAGCGGTCAGGGCGTCGCGCGCCAACTGCTGGTACTTCTCGAAGACGTGCTGCGCGGCGCCCCGGATCTTGACACCCTCAGGTCCATTGGACTCGAAAGCGCGGTTGGCGTTCTGCTGCGGCTTGCCGCCGCCGGTTCCGCCACCCCGATTGCGGCTGCGCTGCCGCTTCATACCCTTGAAATCTCTCATGTTTTCCAGTAATTCTAGCCGGCGCAGGGAATTAGTTCCTCATGCGCGAAGGCTTGGCCTTTATCGGATCGGGGCGGTTTCAGTCCCCGGGTCGATCCTGTTCGAAAGCGCTAGTATCTGCGTCTCCGCCCTGGCGTTCCGCGCCTTGGCGATCATCGCACCCGCCGGAAAGAGCGTGCCCGTTCTGGCGATTTGAGTGGAGACACTCCTGATCTAGCGATTCGAAGCCGGTTTTCCAAGGGATTTTTCAAGCGGGCTTCAAACCGACGACCACCCGATCCCGATTGGCCAAGTCCTTCAGGGTCGCGATCTCCGTCGCATGGGTCTGCCTGAACAACGCCTCCACGTCCCTGGACTGATCATGGCCGATCTCCACGGCGAAGCGGCCACCGGGCTTCAGCACGCGTAGAATCTCCGGCGCCAACAGCCGATAGGCGTCCAAGCCGTCAGATCCGCCGTCCAAGGCAAGACGCGGTTCGAAGTCTTTGACCTCCGGGTCCAGGGTCTCGATCTCGGCGGTGCGGATATAGGGCGGGTTGGAAACCACCAGGTCGAAGCTGTCGCCGCCCAGCCCCCGCGTCCAATCGCCGCGCAGCAAGGCCACCTGCCCGGCCAGACCAAGGTTGGCCGCGTTTTCCCTCGCCACCGCCAGGGCCTCTTCAGAGACATCGACGCCAAGCCCTTTGGCGGCGGCCCGCTCGGCCAGGATCGACAGCAGGATGGCGCCCGAGCCGACTCCAAGGTCGAGCATGCTGAAGGCGCGGCCGTCCGGGTATTGGCGGAGCGCCCATTCCACCAGGGTCTCGGTGTCCGGCCTGGGTGTCAGCACATGGGGCGTGACGGACAGCATGATCTTCCAGAACCCCTTGCGGCCCAGGATTTGGCTGACCGGTTCGCGGCGCTCCCGGCGGGCGATAAAATCCTCCAGGCGCTGTGCCTGCTCGTCGGTGAGAGGGCGGCGCGGCTCGCCGATGATGTCGGTGCGGCTGGCGTCCGCCGCAGCTTCCACCAGCAGCCGCGCATCGATTACTGGCCCCTCAACTCCCGCCGCCTGCAGGCGCTGCTTGGCCGCGTTCCACGCGCTGACGAGGGTGAGGGTCATGACCGTTGCTCCGCGAAGCCGGCGCGACATCTAGCCCGCCCGGGGGAAGGCCGGAAGATACACCGTTGCGAAAGCCTGAACGGACGGGCTGGCCTCAGTTTGCGCAGCCTCGGCAAAGCCGACGCGCGGCCACGTTCCCGACGCAGGTAAGGTTGCGGTTACTATGCTTCGCTACACTGCAAATGTGTTCCTGAGTTACCCAAAACGGGTTTGTTTCGGCATCGATACGCAAGATCGGCTGAGGGCATTACGCGGAGAGTTAAAGCGTGGCGAATCTTGATCCAAAAGCCTGGATAAACTTTGAGCATGCCAGACTGCTGCTGTTGGACGACCATCAACAAGGCGCCAGCATACTGACACAGATCATTCGAGCCTTCGGTGTCGCGAATTATATACCGTGTAGCACCATCTCAGAGGCGCGGCAGTCCGTGATGGAGCACGAACTGCACCTGATACTCATTAACGCCAACCTGAAAGAACCTGGCGTCTATGAGTTCATCAATTGGCTTCGCCGTTTCGATCAACCCCCAAATTGTTTCGCACCTGTAATATTATTGGCGGGCCACACGGCGCGATCCAGCGTGGAGCGGGCCCGTGATTCCGGCGCCAACGTCATCATGGCCAAGCCTGTCAGCCCCACATCCGTGCTTGAACGGGTAATCTGGGCCGCCCGCGAAAAGCGTCCTTACGTGAAATGCGCCACCTATGCTGGACCGGATCGCCGGTTCCAGGATCTTGGTCCCCCGGTAGGTCTGCCCGGCCGCCGCTACGACGACGCGCACGGCGCTCAAGACGAGCCGGACGCCGATTCACGCGGCGCGGTAGGAGGCTAGAGCGATGTCAGCGATCTTCACCCAATGGAAAAACCCGCTGGACGCCATGATCCGAGCGCCGGGCGGCAAGCGTATCGAGGATGCCCTGCGCCAAGCCGACGCCAATCTGGACCAGATTCGCGCGCCCTGTCTGGCCGATGTGGATCTGCAACTCGACGAAATGGAGCGGCTCTCCAATGAGAGCGGCGCCGCGACGGACGACGAAATCAAACTCGATATCTATCGCCGCGCCAACGACATCCACGCGGTCGCCGGGGTGTTTGGTCTGGCCGATATGAGCGCCGCCGCCTTCTGCCTTTGCGAGCTGATGGACCGGCTGCGAACCCAGGGCGGCTGGAGCAAGCCCGCGATCGATGTCCACCTGTCCTCCATGCGGCTGCTGCGTCATCCCAGCTTTGAGGATCGCTCTGGCGTAGTCGAAGGTCTCAGGCGCCTGACGGACAAGGTCGCGCCAGTGGGCGCAGCGGGCTAAGCCGCGCTTCTTAAGCGTCTTCCAGCGACGCCAGCCGCTCCGCCTGATCTTCCGCGATCAGCGGGTTGATCACGTCGTCGAGCGACTCCCCCTCGATCACCTTGGCCAGGTTGTAGAGGGTCAGGTTGATCCGATGATCGGTGACCCGGCCTTGCGGGAAATTATAGGTGCGGATGCGCTCGGACCGGTCGCCGGAGCCGACCTGACTCTTGCGGGCGCTCGCGCGGGCGCTGTCCAACGCCTCCCGCTGCATATCGTAGAGACGAGCCTTGAGCACCTTCATGGCGCGGGCGCGGTTCTGGTGCTGCGACTTTTCCGACGAGGTGACCACCACCCCCGTGGGCAGGTGGGTGATACGGACGGCGGAGTCGGTCTTGTTGACGTGCTGGCCGCCGGCGCCGGAGGATCGATAGGTGTCGATCCGCAGGTCGCCGTCGTTGATCTCGATCTCCACATCCTCGACCTCCGGCAGGACCGCGACCGTGGCGGCAGAGGTGTGGATGCGCCCCTGGGCCTCGGTGTCCGGCACCCGCTGCACCCGGTGGACGCCGCTTTCGAACTTCAGCCGCCCGAACACGCCGTCGCCGGTGATGGAGGCGATGATTTCCTTGTAGCCGCCCATTTCGCCTTCGGAGACGCTATCGACCTCCACGCGCCAGCCATGGAGCTGGGCATAGCGCTGGTACATGCGGAAGAGATCGCCGGCGAACAGGGCCGCCTCGTCCCCCCCCGTCCCGGCGCGGACTTCCAGAATGGCCGAGGCGTTCTCGTCCTTGTCCTTGGGCGCCAGCAACAGGGCGACGTCCCGTTCGAGGGTGGGCAGCGTCTCGCTGAGCGCCGCCAACTCCTCTCGAGCGAGGGCCGCCATCTCCGCGTCGTCGCCCTTGGCCATGGCGTCCAGATCGGCCGCTTCGGCGCGCGCGCGCTCCACGGCCTGCACGGCGTCAACCACCGGCTTCAGCTCGGCATGCTCTTTGGACAGGCGCACGATCTCGCCGCCATCGGTGGCCGCGCCCATGCGCGCCTCCACCTCGCGGTAGCGGTCGAGGACCTGTTCCAGTCTGGCTTGAGGCAGTTGCACGGCGGACGCTTGTCGAGGAACGAATAAGGGACGCCTCTCTAGCGCCCCCGCTAGCCTCCCGGCAAGGCGACCTGCAGAAGCATCAGGTCTTCGCTACAGTCCCGCAGGGCCCAATCCTCGCCCGATGGGATGACAAAGGCGTCGGTGGCCGTCAGCCGATGATCGCCGTCGCGCTCCAGGACCGCCGCGCCTTCCAACACGAAACCGAACAGCAGATCGCCGTGATGGGCCGGCGCATTGAGCCGTGTCGCAGCCGCGGGGCGCAGCACGGCGACATCGGCGAGGCCGCGCGTGGCCTGGGTCATGCCGGTGTCGCGCCGCTCGAATCCGGCGCCCTGGGCTACCCAGGGCGTCTCGGCGGCGATGTGGCGCAGGAAGACCTGGCCGCTGAAGTCCCGCTCCGACAGATGGCGCCCCGTTGGGAGAGCCATCTCGTGGTCTGCCAGGGTTTCATGCAGGGCCGGGCAACCGAGTTCGACCACCTCCAGGCCCGGCGAACTTTCCAGCACGCGATGGCGAATACGCGGCGGCTGCAGGACACAATCGCCCGCCGCCAGGATGAAGGGTTCTCCCTGATCCTCGTAGACCAAGCGCACCCAGCCGCGCCGGCAGAAGATCATCTGGAAGCCGACCTTGTGGAAATGCACCCAGTCCGCCACCGGGCCGCCCTCGGGGATGGTGATGTGCGAGGCGACCACGGCGCCGCCCAGTCGGCTGGGGATGAGGTCGCGATAGATCATGCCGGCTCGGCCGGCGCCCGGCTCGGGGCCCTCGGCGGCGCGCGTGAGCACGAACGCCTGCTGGAAGATGGGTTGGACAATCGGCGGATCGGCGTCGACCAGCTCGACACGCGTCCCGTTGGGCGCAACCAGAACGCGGGGATCACCGACCTTTAGACCCTTGCAAGCCAGCCGGATCACGCCCGGGTCGCCGCCCATCGGCGCCAAGCGCAGACGCAGGCCGTGGCCGGAGAGGCTGGCGGTAGTCGGCTCCTCCGCTGGGAAGATCACCTCGATGCGAAACCCCAGCTCGTCGACGAAAAAGGTCAGCGCGGGTGCAAGTTCGGCGCAGGGTAGCTGAACCTCGGCGTGGCCGGTGAGGCGGAGATCGGCGGGCAGGCTCAAGGTTGGGTCCATGGCGGCGGGATCGGATTAGCTGTGCATGCGGACACCGGCCCGCGCAACGAAAACGGGCCGCGCCATCGCTGGCGCGGCCCGTTCCGCAGCTATGAAAAGCTGATTAGCCGCGCGTGCCCGCGAAGGGGAAGGAGCCGAACGAGCCAGCCTTGACGCTGCCGCTCAGGCTGTCGCCGTCGACCTTGCCGGAGAATTCCAGGGTCATCGGGAAAGGGGTGGTGATCGAGTTCGACCAGGAGACGGTGTCGCCGTCGACCTTGCCATTGGCGATCGGATTGGTGTTGCCTTGGGCGCTGGCCGTGCCGGTAAGGGCGCCGCCTTCGGCCTTCAGGGTAAGCGTGCTGGGCTGATCGCCCATGGGTGACTTGACCACTACGTTCCAGGTGCCGTCGACAGACATAGGCGTCCTCCTTGTTGAAGCGCGCATCTAAACAGCGTTTAAAAAACTGGCAAGGGCGCCCGTAGGTCACAATGATTTTGGATTGAGCCCAGCCAAAGTCATGCAATGTGACCGCCCTCAAAGTTGGAGCGGGTTGTGGGCGAAATGCCGGGTCCGTCCCGCTTTGCGGCGCTATTCCGCGGCTTGAGCGGGGACGGGCTTTTCAGCTTGGATCTGCGCGGCGCGGGCTTCGACCAGCTCGACGATGTGCTCGACCATCCGCTCGTTGTCCATCTTATGGTCGGCCTTGCCGGCGCTGTAGACCATGCCGGAACCCTTGCCGCCGCCGGTGAAGCCGATGTCAGTGAACAGGGCCTCGCCGGGACCGTTGACCACGCAGCCGATGATCGACAGCGACATCGGGGTCGAGATGTGGGCGAGCCGCTCTTCCAGCGCCTCCACGGTCTTGATGACGTTGAAACCCTGCCGGGCGCAGGAGGGGCAGGCGATGATGTTGACGCCGCGGTGGCGCAGGCCAAGCGACTTCAGCATGTCGAAGCCGGCCTTCACTTCTTCCACCGGATCGGCGGCGAGCGAAACCCGGATGGTGTCGCCGATCCCGGCCCACAGCAGCGAGCCCATGCCGATGGACGACTTGATCGTTCCAGCCCGCAGAGGACCGGCTTCGGTCACGCCAAGATGCAGCGGGCAGTCGATCACTTCCGACAAGGCTTGATAGGCGGCCACGGTCAGGAAGATGTCGGAGGCCTTCACACTGATCTTGAATTCATGGAAGTCGTGATCCTGCAGCATCCGCACGTGGCGCAGGGCGCTTTCAACCATGGCTTCGGGGCAGGGCTCGCCATATTTTTCAAGCAGGTCGCGTTCCAGCGAGCCGGCGTTGACGCCGATCCGCATGGAGCAGCCGTGGTCGCGGGCGGCCTTGACCACCTCGCCGACGCGAGCCTTGTTGCCAATGTTGCCGGGATTGATCCGCAGGCAGGCCGCGCCCGCCTCGGCGGCCTCGATGCCGCGCTTGTAGTGGAAATGGATGTCGGCCACGAGCGGGACATTGGAGGCCTTGGCGATCGCCTTAAAGGCGGCCGTGGACTCTTCGTCCGGGCAGGACACCCGCACGATGTCGGCGCCCGCCTCCTCCAACGCCCGCACCTGATTGATGGTGGCCTGGGCGTCCGCGGTCAGCGTATTCGTCATCGACTGCACGGTGATGGGCGCATCGCCGCCCACCTCGACAGAGCCGACGCGAATTTTGCGGGTGGGACGGCGCTGGATCGCGCGCCAGGGACGGACGTGCTGGAGATCGGATGCGGTCATGGCTTGAAATTAAGCCATCACGGGCCAAACCCCAAGCCCGAGACGCAAAATTCCTGCACAGGTCACACCGTTCGTTTGGCCCTGTCCGCTTCGTTGGCGCCGCGGATCGCCGCCTTGGCCTGTTCCCACTGATCGTCGCCCCATTCGGTGAGGCGGGCGAAACCACCACCGCCGGCGTTCCAGGCGCCGCCGTCGATGGCGATGGTCTGGCCGTTCACATAGGTCGACAGCGGGTGCAGCAGATAGACGGCCAGGTTGGCCAGCTCACGCATTTCACCCACCCGGCCCATGGGATTGCCGCGCATGTCCGAATAGGCGTCCCCGCTGGCCCCTGGGTTGAGCCGGGCCGTCATGCCCTCTGTGGGAAAGGGTCCAGGCGCGATTGAGTTGAAGCGGATGCCTTTCGGGCCCCACTCCACCGCCAGCGATTGGGCCATGACGTTCAGCCCGGCCTTGGACATGGCCGAAGGCACCGTGAAGGGTCCGCCGTTCCAGATCCAGGTGGTCAGGATGTTGACCACCGAGGCCTTCTTGCCCTCCGCGATCCAGCGCTTGCCGCAGTCTAGGGTGACGAAGAAGGAGCCGCGGAAAACGATGTTGGCGATGGCGTCGAAGCCGCGCGGCGACAAATCTTCGGTGCGGCTGATGAAGTTGCCCGCCGCGTTGTTGACTAGGCCGGTCAGGGCGCCGCCATCGGCCCAGACCTGATCCAGCATATCGTGGATCGCCTCGGGCACGCGGATGTCGCAGGCGATACCGACAACCTTGCCGCCATGGGCGTCGGTCAGTTCCTTGGCCGCATCGTCCAGCACCCCGCCGCGCCGGCCACAGATATAGACCTCCGCGCCCAGCATCAGGCAGGCTTCCGCCATGACCTTGCCGAGGCCGGTGCCGCCGCCGGTAATGAGGATGCGCTCGCCCGTCATAAGGCCGGGCCGGAACATCAGGTCGTCGGGTGTCATTTGGTTTCCTCCACCTTTTCCGCAATCAGGCGCGGCTTCCGCAGCGGAGGTCAAGCGCGGGCGTTTACGCTTGGCGAGGTCGGGTTCATGATCGTCGGACGCCCGCGAACTTGGAGGAGGATAGGATCATGCCCGCCCTCGCAATCTTGGCCGCCGCCGTCACCCTCGCGCCCTCGCCGTGGCCGCTTGCAGTGGCGGCCTGTGGACCCCCTCCGGTGATCCAGACCCAATCTACAACCCCGCTGCACCCGAAGAAGCTTGGCGATCTGCCGGACGGCCAGCTGATGCGGGCCGTGCTTTTGAAGATCGGTCCCTGCTCCATGAAGATCGTCAAGGAACCCGCCGGTTTCGGATACGGCGTCTGGCGCTACGAACCCGATGGCCCGGCGGCCGCTAAGCCAACGCAGACGACAGGTCCGGACGGTCGCTGAGCGCTAGTTTCCGTCGGTTAATTTCGACAGCGGGGTATCCGGCGTCGAAAGCTGGCCCTTGAGCAGGCCGCCGACGTAGTAGTTGAACGCCTGCGGCTCGGACACATCCACCGTGATGCCCTTGAGCATGGGCGCGCGATAGGCTTCGCCAGGCGCGAGCTCCTTCGCGAAATAGACCGCACCGTCGCCGCCATGGATCACCAGCGAAGCGGCCTTGGTGGCTTGCAGAATGATCGTCGCCGCTCCGGGCGGAGCGCCATAGACGGCGCCCTTGGCGACAAAGGGGGTGGCGAGCCCGGGGTTGGCATCCGGCGTCGGCGCCGCAACGCTGATCGGCGGAGCGGACGAGGTTCCCGAGGCTTCCGGGAGACCCGGCGTCACATAGGGAGTCGGCGTGGTCGACTCCGCCGGCGCCGGCAGGGACGGATCGACGTGGATCGGTCCGGAGGGCGCGGCGGACGGCGGCAGGGCGACGGCCTTGGCCACCGACTGAGCGATTTGCGGCGTCGGCGCCTTGGTGGAGCCGTCGGCATTGATCTGGTGCTGAGCGACGTTCCAAAGCACCACGCCGATAACCACAATCACACCGGCGCCGACAAACAGCGACAGGCGCGGGTCGCGTTCGCGGCGGACGCCCACCGGCGCGCGCAGGGCTTGATCTTCTTCCGGAGCGTCTATGCGGAACCGGGCCACGGCGGCATCAGGGTCCAGGCCCAGCACCTTGGCGTAGGACCGGACATAGCCGAGCGTGAACGGTCGGGACGGAAGGTCTTCCATCCGCATGTCCTCGAGCGCGGACAAGTAGTTCTTCCGGATACGGGTGGACTGCGCCAAGTCTTCGAGGTCCAGCCCCTGGAACTCGCGCGCGGCCTTTAGCGCCGCGCCAAGCGTCGGCGCTGAATCCACCATGGGCCCATAGCCGTCGTTCATTGGGTTGGCGCGCGCGTCAACCGCGTCGTTCCCGAGCAACACATCCAAATCATCAGTAACCCTGGCCGTATCAAGCGGCATGGCTACATTGCCCCCCACAACTCCACCCAAGGCGCGCTAGCTTCACCGTAATGCGGGAAGTGTTAGCCCTAACACTTCCAGTGTGTACCAGAATAGCTCAGCACCCTCAATATTCAGATAGCGATAGACAATTTCCGCGCCAAAGTTTCCACCTCGCTGCGCACAGAACCCGCACTGCCTTTCAAAAGACCAACCACACCACGGCGGGCCGCCTCTCGATCGCAGGACAAGACCATCCGCTTGACCGGCCCTATACCGCCAGGCGGCATGGACAGTTGATCATAGCCGAGCGCGATCAAGACCAGAGCCTCGAGCGGTCGGCCAGCCATTTCTCCGCATACGGACACTGGGGTCCCGGTCTCAGCGCACGCATCCTGGATCGCCTTCAGCGCACGGAGCGCTGGCGGTGAAATAGGATCATAGCGATCTGCCACACGAGGATTTCCGCGGTCCGCGGCGAACATGTACTGCATCAGGTCGTTGGTGCCGATGGAAACAAAGTCCGTCATCGGCAGAAGCGCATCCAGATGCCAAATCAGCGCAGGCGCCTCGATCATGGCGCCAACCCGCAGCGTGCTCGGCGCGGCCCGGCCACGCCGCACCGCCCATTTGACCTCGACGTCCACCAGCGCCCGCGCGGCGCGGAATTCGGCGACATTGGCGACCAGGGGGAACATGACCCGCAGCTCTCGCCCCCGCGTCGCCGCGATCAGCGCGCGAAGCTGCAACCTGAGTAGCGCCGGCCGGTCCAGCCCCATGCGGATCGCCCGCCAGCCCAGCGCCGGGTTGTCTTCACGCTCGGCCTCAAGATACGGCAGAATCTTGTCGCCCCCGAGATCGAGGGTGCGGAAGGTGACCGGCAGGCCGTTGGCTTCTTCGAGGACACGGGAATAGAGAGCCGTCTGGGCGTTGAACCGCGGCAGCTCCTCGGCCACCATGAACTGGAACTCGGTACGGAACAGACCGATCCCCTCGGCGCCCGTTTCCTGCAGGATGTCCAGATCGACCGCCAGGCCGGCGTTCATCATCAAGGTGATCTTGGCGCCATCGCGGGTGAAGGCTGGGGTGTCGCGCAGGCGGGCGAACTCGGCGCGGCGCTGGGCGCGCACGGCCAGCCGCGTCTGCAAGGCGTCGACGACGTCCGGACGGGGACGCAGATAGGCTTCCGAGGTCTCGGCATCGACGATCACCGCGTCCCCTTGCGAGACCCGGTCGCGCAGGCCCGATAGACGGCCGACGCAAGGGATTTCCAGGGCGCGGGCGACAATGCCGGCGTGGCTGGCCGCCGAACCCTCCTCAAGCAAGATGCCCTTCAGCTTCGTGCGGTCGTATTCCAGGATGTCGGCGGGGCCGAGGTTGCGGGCGATCAGGATCGCATTGTCCGGCAACACCCGCCGCGCCGCGCCCTCACCCTCGCCCGACAGGTGCCGCAGCAGCCGGTCGTTGAGGTCTTCCAGGTCGTGCAGCCGTTCGCGCAGATAGGGATCACGCGCCTGGCCAACGGTGGCGCGATGTTCGGATCGCACCCGCTCGACCGCGGCCTCCGCCGTCAGGCCCGAACGCACCGCATCTTCCAGCGAGCGGTTCCAGCCGCGGCTGTGGGCGAACATGCGGTAGGTTTCCAGCACCTCGAACGAGGCGCCGACCAGGCCATGCTGGCCGTCCATCATCCGGTCGATCTGGGTCTGGAGCGCCGCTATAGCGGCCGTCAATCGCAGCTCCTCGGCGGCGATGTCGTCCGACAACAGCTGTTCTGGGGCGACCGGCGCCTCGTGCAACACGGCCACGCCATAGGCCAGGCCTTCGGCGAAGCGCACGCCCTTCAGCCGCTCCGGCCGGTGCGGTGCAATTTCGACATCCTTCAGCGCGCCTTGGGCCAGCAACTCGCCGCCGGCCACCATCTCGGCCAGGACCATGGCGATGATCTGCAGATCCTCGACCTCATCGTCGCCATAGGTGCGCTCGGTGCGATTCTGCACCACCAGGACGCCGATGGTGCGGCCACCGCGCAGCAACGGCACGCCGAGGAAGGCGTGGAACGGGTCTTCTCCGGTTTCCGGGCGGTAGGAGAAGGCCGGATGGTTGGGCGCATCCATCAGGTTCAGCGGCCGTCCCATACGGACGATCTCGCCGACCAGGCCCTCGCCGGGACCCATGCGGGTGACGTGCACGGCTTCGGGGCTGAGGCCTTCGGTGGCGAACAGCTCCATGTCGCCGGTGGCGCGGCGCAGGTAGAGCGAGCACACCTCCGCGACCATTGACTGGGCGATGATGCGCACAGCCATATCCAGACGCGCCTGCACCGGACCGGCAGCGGCCATGGACTCGCGAATTTGCCGCAGCAGACTACGGGGTCCGCGCGGGGGTATTCCGGGCGCGGCCATCAGCCTTGCGCTCCTTCTTGAAGTCGTCGTCTCCCTATCAGGCCTACCTAAAGGAATGGCGACGCAGGGGCAATTTGTGTGGTGACGAAGGCGCGAAGGAAATCGCGCGCCTCAAATTGTAGCAGGCGAAGACTTAGGCGCACCCGGTTGTGGGCTGGACGGCAAGCGCGCGGTCCTTAAGTTCGGCGGCGCCTTCGCGCAGGATGTCGGCCTGCAGCTTCAGCATGTGGCGCTGCAGGGATTGCGGCAGCTCCTCGGCGCGGCCTTCCAGGGCGTCCGCGCCGCCCAGGATGCGGTCCGCGCCGGCCCTAAGACGCGCGGCCAGTTTTTCAGGATCGTCAGCCATGAGCCAATATTATCGCCGCCGAGGCCGATAGGCCAGCATCTAGAGCTGATCCAGGCCGTAGGCCGAGTGCAGGGCGCGCACAGCAAGCTCGGTGTAGGCGGCGTCGATCAGCACACTGATCTTGATCTCCGACGTGGAAATCACCTGGATGTTGACGCCCTTTTCGGCCAGGGCGCCGAACATGGTCTTGGCGACGCCGGCGTGGCTGCGCATGCCGACGCCGATCACCGAAACCTTGGCCACATCGTCGTTCACGGCCACGTCGTCGAAGCCGATCTCGGCCTGGGCCGCGCGGACGATCTCCACCGCCCGGCCGGCGTCACGCTTGCCGACGGTGAACTCCATGTTGGCCGTGTCCGCCTGGCGCGAATGGCTCTGGACGATCATGTCGACGTTGACGTTGGCGTCGGCGAGGCGAGAGAAGATCTGCGAGGAGACACCCGGATGGTCGGGCAGGCCGTACAGGGTGATCTTCGCCTCATCGCGGCTGTAGGCCACGCCGCTAACGATTCGCTTTTCCATGATCTCTTCCTCGTCGCAGACAATGGTGCCCTGGCCCACGGCCTCGCCGGGTTCGACAAAACTCGACAGCACGCGAAGCGGCACCCGCTGGGCCATGGCCAGCTCCACCGACCGCAACGCCAGCACCTTGGCGCCCAAGGACGCCATTTCCAGCATTTCTTCGTATGAGATTTTGGCCAGCCGGCGCGCGCGGGACTCAATGCGCGGGTCGGTGGTGTAGACGCCGTCGACGTCGGTGTAGATGTCGCAGGAGGCGGCGCCCACCGCCGCGGCGATCGCCACCGCGCTGGTGTCCGAGCCACCCCGCCCCAGCGTCGCGATGCGGCCCGCGCGCGTGACGCCCTGGAAGCCGGCGATCACCGCCACCTCGCCAGCGTCCATCGCCTCGATCAGCTTTTCCGACGGCACCTCGTCGATGCGGGCCTTGCCGTGGGCGTCGTCGGTCAGGATCGGCACCTGCCAACCCATCCAGGAGCGGGCGTTGAGACCCAGGTTGCGCAAGGTCATGGCCAGCAGGCCGGCGGTCACCTGCTCGCCCGACGCCACCACCGCGTCATATTCGTCGTCGGACAGCGGCAGGCCCTGCGCCGCGGCGCCGGCGGCGTCGGTCCAGGCGACCAGTTCATTGGTCTTGCCGGCCATGGCCGAAACCACCACGGCGACCTTGTGACCGGCCGCGACCTCGGCTGCGACCAGCCGGGCGACGCGCCGGATGCGTTCCAGATCGGCCACCGAAGTGCCGCCGAATTTCATCACCAGCCGTGACATCGAGCCCAAGTCGCCATGAAAACGAAGGCGTCCTTCTAGCGAGGCGGTCGCGGCGGAGCAATCGGGACTTGACAACCCAATACAACCTACCTAACTATCATTGCCGATAGATGTTTGTCGGAGAATTAGATAATGAGCCTTTCCGCCGCTCAAATTGTCGCCTCGTCGGCGACGGTGTCGGATAAGATTCGGGCGCTGGACAGGGCTGGATACTCTCGGGCCGACATCGCCCGTCTGTTGGTGAAACGCTATCAGCACGTTCGCAATGTCTTGGAAGCTGATAAAATCCGCCCGCCGAAGCAGCCTTTCGGTGTTTCGGCTCACCAGCCGTCCGGCATGGAAGAGCCCAAGTCCGATACGTTTGTAAGCTCCCAACATGGAGCGTTCTTCAGACTGTTGGTTCGGCCTGATGGCAGCATCCTTCTTCCCTCCGAGGTCTGCAAGGCGCTGAGGGTCGGCTCTGGCGACGTGCTGGTTGGCCAGCTTGTCGGGCAGGATTTTTCACTGACCGATGGCGAGACCTCGATGCGGCGCGCGCAGGAATTTGTCCGCCAATTGATTCCGGCGGGCGGCGGCAGCTTGGTCGACGAGTTGATTGCTGACCGCAGACGCGAGGCCGGCGCGGCCGAAGCGAATGGCTGAGGTCGTTTTAGACGCCTCGGCTATCCTGGCTTATTTGTTGGGTGAACCTGGCGCCGAGATGGTGGAAGCGGTGCTGCTTCGGTCGCTTGTGTCGCCCGTGAACATCGCCGAGGTCATTGGCAAACTTATCGATCGCGGGCTTTCCGCAGACACAGCCGAAGCGACCGTGGGGAAACTGGGTTGTGAAATCGCGCCAGCCGACGCCGCACTTGGCCGAGAGGCGGGCAAGCTTCACGAAAAGACCCGCGGACGAGGCATATCGTTGGGAGATCGATTCTGCCTTTCTCTCTCCGCTCAAACTGGCCTTCCAGCCCTGTCGGCGGATCGCGCCTGGAAAACGCTTGGCCTGGACCTTGAGATTAAGCTGATCCGTTGACCGTCGGACCCGTGGGTGAAACATCACCGACATGACTTCCGCCCTATCCTCCAGCATCGATCCCGCCGACGTCGCCCGCTTCTCGGCGATCGCCGACGAATGGTGGGATCCACACGGCAAGTTCGCGCCGCTGCACAAGTTCAATCCGGTGCGCCTGGGCTTCATCCGCGAGCAGGCGCTGGCGGTGTTCAGGCGCGATGCGAAGGCGCGGGCGCCGTTCGAGGGCTTGCGGCTGCTGGACATCGGCTGCGGCGGGGGTCTGCTGTCGGAGCCGATGAGCCGACTTGGCTTTCAAGTCACCGGTGTCGACGCCTCGGAGCGCAATATCGGTACGGCCAGCGTCCACGCGGCGGAAAACGGCCTGTCCATCGACTATCGCTGTTCTACCGCCGAGGCCTTGCTGGCTGACGGGGTCGGCCCCTTCGACGTCATTCTGAACATGGAAGTGGTCGAGCACGTCGCCACACCGGGTCCCTACCTGCGATCCTGCGCCGCGATGCTGGCGCCCGGCGGCCTGATGATCGTCGCCACCCTGAACCGCACCTTTAAGGCGTTGGCGCTGGCCAAGGTGGGCGCGGAATACATTCTGGGCTGGGTCCCGCCCGGCACTCACGACTGGCGCCAGTTCCTAAGGCCCGACGAAATCCGCGCCTATCTGGCCGGCGAACCGGTGGAGATCGGCGGACCTTTTGGCGTGAACTTCAACCCGCTCACCGGCGCCTGGAGCCGGTCGGGCGACGCCGACATCAACTATATGATGACGGTCACAAAGCCGGCCTGAAGGCGCGCGCACTATTCAGGTGTTCAGCGAGCCTTCAGCGCCCTGGCGCGGGCGAGCCTGAACCGCTTATGCGATAGAGGGCCGCATAAGGCGCCAGGCGCAGCGGCGCCAGCCCATCCGGAGTGGGGCCGCTGGCCTCTTCCGCATCGAGCAGCAGCACATAGTCGAACCGCGCCCTCCATTGATTCAGATAGGCGGCCGACCCCAGCGCCTGCGCCGTCGGCGCGGTGGGCCGCAGATCGCGCCAATCGACCATTTCCCCCAACGGCTGGGCGGCGATGTCCCGATAGGGCGCCTTGACGACCAAGGGCTGCTGGCTGGGATCGGCGAACTGCAGCGGCCAGAATGCGTGGCGCTCAATCACCAGGAGCGACCCGAGATTTCCATCGAGCCGATAGAGTCCAGGGATCGCGCGGCTGGACAGCTTGACGTCGGTCCGGCCGCTGGCGTCGCCTCGCGCCACCAGAACGCGCGCGCCAGGCGGGACCGGCGCAATAGCCGCGCGAATCTCGGCGAGGTCCTTACGATGATCGACCCACGCCGCCGCGACGCAGGCGCTGCGAATGAGAAAAAGGCCGACAAAGGCGACAGCGATCAGCCAGGCCGCCCGCCGGCTCGGCGGATTGGGATCGAGGCCGGCGAACAGCAAAAGGCCCGTCATCAGCGCGAGCCGAGTATCGATGAATGTGCCGCCCTTGAACTCGGCGGGCGCCGCGACATAGAGCGCCGCGAGCAGAACAAGGGCTATCCGCACGCCCGGTCCGAAATTGGCGGTTCGCCAAGCGAAGATCACCGTCGCGAATACGGCGGCGCCGGTGAGCTGGGTCAAAGGCCGGCTATAGATCATGAAGGGGGTAAACAATCCCCAGAGTTTCGACGTCCCGTCCCAGGGGCCAAGGCTCGCCACGGCCGCCGTTGGCGAAGCCAGATAGAGCGCCGCGGCCGGGGCGAGCGCGAGCGCCAGGATCCCGATCGTTCGCGCCATCGCGCCGAACCGAAGCGTTCCGGCTCGCCGCGCTCCGTCGAGCCGCGACAGCTCCCAGCCGCCGATCAAAAGCGCGAAATAGGCGACGCCAAAGATGTGGCAAAGGAAGAGAATCGCGGAAGCCGCCGCGCCCCAAACCCCCGCGCGCCAATAGCCGCCGCCTCTACGCAAGCCGATCCAACCGCCGGCCGCCGTCAGTCCCAGGCCGATGGCCAGCAGGAAATTCATAAACCCCAGAAAGAAGACGCCGTTGTAGGCCACCAGGGCGGACGCCAACGGCCAGTAGGCGAAACGACGAAAAACGATACGGTGGTAGGTCAGCACCCCCGCCACCGGCGCCAGCAGACTCAAGGCCAAAAGCAGGCGCCCGCCCACCGACGGCGACATCAGCCGCAGCAGCTGCGCGCCAAGGACATCAACGCCCAGATTGGGTAAAATTCGCCAGTGCGGCGCGTACATCCGCGATAAAGCCGGATCGTGTGGGTGGGCCAGAATGACAAGCCGCGCCAGATGGTTAGGGTAGTCGAGCACCGCCGGCGTGTCGACGGCGAGGAATGGCAGCGTTAGCGCCGCCGCCATGGCCGTAACGGCGACGACCCAGAGAGCCAGTCCGACGCCGCCAGGAATGGAGGTTGCGCGCGCGCCCTCAGCCTCTCGGGCGCCAGGGGCGTCGGCTTGGATCGTCAAGCTTACCATGCCTCGAAACGGTCCACTGCTCTCGCCGACGCTCAACCTACGGCGACAACCTTAATCAGAGGTCACGCGGCCGCTCTCGAGAGTGAATAGCAGTCCCTTGCATTCCCAGGACGGCGCCCAAAACCAGGGCAGGCCGGTCATTTACGCCCGCCGACCGACGATGCAGGACGCCGCCACGGCGCACGCGCCTAAGGTTCGGCTCGGGGTCAGGGCGATGAGCCCGACGCCAGGGGACGAAACATGTCGGACGACGCGCAAATCCTCCGCAAAGGCCTGAACGGTTTTCATCTCTGGGGCCTGGCCGTCGGGCTGGTGATCTCTGGCGAGTATTTCGGCTGGAGCTATGGCTGGGCCTCGGCCGGCACCCTGGGCTTTCTGATCGCCACCGTGGTCGTCGCCATCATGTACACCGCCTTCATCTTCAGCTTCACCGAACTGACCACCGCCATCCCCCACGCCGGCGGCCCGTTCGCCTATGCCCACCGCGCCTTCGGGCCCGATGCGGCCTTCTTCGCCGGCGTCGCGACCCTGATCGAGTTTGTGTTCGCGCCGCCGGCCATCGCCCTGGCCATCGGCGCCTATCTGGCGGTGCAATTCCCGGGGCTGGACCCGAAGCTCGCGGCGACGGGCGCCTATGTGGTGTTCGTCACCCTGAACATCCTGGGCGTGACCATCGCCGCCAACTTCGAGCTGTTCGTCACCATTCTGGCGATCATCGAACTGCTGGTCTTCATGGGGGTGGTCGCACCGGGCTTTTCCTGGGCCCATTTCGCCGCGCACGGATGGGCTGGGGCAGAGCGGCCGAGCCTGTCGATGATCGGCGGAATCTTCTCCGCCGCGCCTTTCGCCATCTGGTTTTTCCTGGCCATCGAAGGCGTCGCCATGGCGGCCGAGGAGGCGGAGAGCCCGCGCGTCATCCCGGTGGCCTATATCGCCGGCATCCTGACCCTGCTGGCCCTGGCCTTCGGGGTGATGATCTTCGCCGGCGGGGTCGGCGACTGGCGCAAGATCAGCAATATCAACGACCCCCTGCCCCAGGCGATGAAGATCGTGGTCGGCTCAAACAGCGGCTGGCTGCACATGCTGGTCTGGCTGGGCCTGTTTGGCCTGATCGCCTCCTTCCACGGCATCATCATGGGTTATTCGCGGCAGATGTTCGCGCTCGGCCGCGCCCGCTACCTGCCAGGGTTGCTGGCGCGTCTGCACCCCCGGTTCGGCACGCCCTATGTGGCCATCCTGGCCGGGGCCGTCGTCGGGATCATCGCCATCTATGGCGACAGCCTGATCAGCCTCCAGGGGCAGAGCCTCACCGCCGCCATCGTCACCCTGTCGGTGTTCGGCGCCCTGACGGCCTATGTGATCAGCATGGCCAGCCTGTTTCGCCTCCGGCGCACCGAGCCAGGGCTGCAGCGGCCCTATCGCGCGCCTCTCTATCCCGTGGCGCCAGCGATTGCTCTGGTGCTGGCCCTGGGCGCGTTCGTGGCCATGGCGATTTTGAATCCACAGGTGTTCGCGGTCTATCTGGTGCTTATTCTCGGCGGCTATGGCCTCTATCGCCTGTTCGGCGGCGCGGCGCGTAGCGCCCTGGCCGAAGGGCAGGCATAAGATCGCGGCCAGGACCACGCGGGCGGGAGGATTGAGCGGTGTACGTCTGTGACCTCGGCGGCACGCGGCATCGCTTCGATGACCTGAAAACCCTGTTGGCCGCCGCGACCCCCTACCGGTCAGGCGACGCCCTGGCCGGGGTTGCGGCGGAAAGCGCCGAACAGCGCGTCGCCGCCCGCTACGCCCTGGCCGATCTGCCGCTGACCACCTTCCTGAACGACCTGGTGGTTCCTTACGACGAGGACGAAATCACCCGCCTGATCGTCGACAGCCACGACCGCGCGGCGTTCGCGCCGATCGCCCACCTCACCGTCGGCGCCTTCCGCGAATGGCTGCTGGCGAATGAGACCGCCGGCGAGACCTTGGCCGCGATTTCGCCCGGCATGACGCCGGAGATGGCCGCCGCCGTCTCCAAGCTGATGCGCAACCAGGACCTGATCGCGGTGGCGCGGAAGATCAGCGTCCCCACTGCGTTCCGCAACAGCCTGGGCCTGCCCGGCCGGCTGGCGGTGCGGCTTCAGCCCAACCATCCCACCGACGATCCACGCGGCGTGGCGGCCTCCATCGTCGACGGCCTTTTGATGGGCTGCGGCGACGCGGTGATCGGGATCAATCCCGCCAGCGACAGCGTCGAGTCCGCCCATGCCCTGCTGACCCTGATCGACGATCTGCGCCAACGTCTCGAGATTTCGACCCAGAGCTGCGTGCTGACCCATGTCACCAACACCCTGGAACTGATCGAGCTCGGCGCGCCGGTAGACCTGACCTTCCAGTCGATCGCGGGGACGCAAGGCGCCAACCAGGGCTTCGGCGTCTCGCTCGCCCTCCTGCGCGAGGCCCACGAGGCCACGCTTGGCCTGAACCGGGGGGATGTCGGCGACAACGTCATGTATTTCGAGACCGGCCAGGGCTCGGCCCTGTCCGCCGGCGCCCATCACGGCGTCGACCAACAGACCCTGGAAGCCCGCGCCTATGCCGTGGCGCGGCCGTTCCGGCCCCTGCTGGTGAACACCGTCGTCGGCTTCATCGGCCCGGAATATCTCTATGACGGCAAGCAGATCACCCGCGCGGCGCTGGAGGACCATTTCTGCGGCAAGCTGCTCGGCCTGCCGATGGGGGTGGACGTCTGCTACACCAACCACGCCGCCGCCGATCAGGACGACATGGACGACCTGCTGACCCTGCTGGGCGTGGCGGGGGTAAATTTCGTCATGGGCGTGCCAGGCGCCGACGACATCATGCTGAACTATCAAAGCACCAGCTTCCACGACGCCCTGTATGTGCGTGAGGTGCTGGGCCTCAGGCCCGCGCCGGAGTTCGAGGCCTGGCTGACGAAGATGGGGCTGGGTGACGGGTCCGGCCGCGTGCTCGAGTTTGACCGCGCGACCGGCGCGCAACGCCTTCTGCAAAGCGGTTTCGGCGGTGGCTGACCCGCCCGACGCCCGACGCGACCCGTTCGCCGCCCTGCGCCAGGCCACCGCCGCGCGGGTTGGCCTTGGCCGAGCGGGACAGGGCCTGCCGACCGCGCCGATGCTGGCCTTCCAGCTCGCCCACGCCCGCGCTCGGGATGCGGTCCACGCGCCGCTGGACCTCGACCTGATCCGTGCAGCGCTCGATGGCCCGTCAATCGTGGTCGACAGCGCCGCCAGCGACCGCGCGACCTATCTGCAGAACCCCGACCTGGGCCGGCGGTTGGACGCGTCGGCTTCGCCGCTGACGCCAGGCGACTACGACCTGGCCATCGTGCTGGCCGACGGCCTGTCGGCGACCGCCGTCCATGCCCATGGACCGGCGCTGGTCGCCGCCTTGGTGGCGCGGCTGAGCGACTGGTCCCTCGCCCCGATCGTCATCGCCCGCCAAGCCCGGGTCGCCATCGGCGATCCCATCGGCGAGGCCCAGGGCGCCAGGGCGGTCGTGGTGCTGATCGGCGAACGACCGGGCCTCAGCGCCGCCGACAGCCTGGGCGCCTATCTAACCTTCGACCCAAGGCCCGGCCGCCGTGACAGCGAACGCAACTGCGTCTCCAACATCCGCGCGCCGGGTGGGCTGGCGCCAGATCAGGCGGCGGACAAGATCGTCTGGCTATTGCGGGAGGCGAAGCGGCTAGGGTTCAGCGGTGTCGATCTGAAGGATCGGTCGGGCGACGGCATTCCGGATGGCAGGGGTGAACGACTGGGTTAAGCCCACCGCTGGCGCTCGCCCCCTCCGTCGGCTTCGCCGCCGTTCAGAGCGCCGCGCTCGTTTCACGAGCGCGATGCGTTCGCCAATTGCTTGGCGAACGCCGCTCTGAACCCCCCGCTGCGCTTCGCTTGCATGGGAGGAGAAGACTTGCGTGTATTTCTCCTGCCCCGTGAGCGCAGCGAAACGGGGGAGGTGGCGCGGCGCTGAAGCGTAGCGGAAGCGACGTGACGGAGGGGGCGAGCGCCGTCGGTCGAAACGGTCTCGATATCAGCAGCACTAGCCGTCTTCTTAGAACCCCAAGTCACACCGCCCGCAAACCGCATGATGGAATGATGTTTCGAGGCCAGGTCTTGCTCAAGGACGGCCCGAACGGGCCGCCGCGACGCGGCCGGCGAAGCCGGTCCTTGACCAAGGCCTGGCCTCGAAATCAGACTCGGCATGCGGCTTAAGGGGGAGCAGCGGTCGTAGCGCCTGCCGCCTGACCCAATGGAAACCGCATAGCAGAGCCAGATCACCACAAAAGATTACTCTTCGGGTCTCGGATGCTGATGGCCACGGCATCTCTGATCGCCGAAAGCAACATGCTGACACCCTTGAACACGCCGGCCAGGCCATATCGACCTTTGAGGTAGAGGAGAGCCAGGTTCCGCTTGGCAAAAGGATGGCCGAGGATTGACCCACGCCGCCAAAGGTCGCTTGCCTTGTCGAGGTCGGGCTCGACCCCCAGCCCGTCGCTGTACATGCGGCCCATCCAAGTTATCGCCGCTGGAAAATTCAACGATGCGCCCATGGCGTACAGTCGCAGCGCCTCGTCAAATTGGCCGGAAGCCCGATACAATCCAGCGAGTCGAAAGCTTCCTTGAAGCGAACCGGCGTTTGTTGCGACGCGATACCAATATTCCGCCCGCTCAAGGTCTTTGTGACATCCTTCCCCAATTTGATAGGCGTGCCCGACATAGATCATGCCGGCAACTGAACCGAGTTCGGCAAGATCCTCTAGGTCCTGCAGTCCCTCGCGAGGATTGATCCGTTGAGTAGCGCGTGCGCGGCGGAGGCGATCCAAGTCTGGCTCGGCGTTCCAATCGATCGTCGGAAACTCGGTTGGTGGGTTGGCCAAGATACCCGCGCCCCTAATTCACATCCGCCTTCTTCGCCGGCGCGGGCGGCAGCGGGGCCACCGGCACCCCGTCCTCCACCAGGCTTTTCACCTCAGCCGGCGTCGCCTCGCCGTAGATGCCGCGTTCTTCGGAGCGGCCTTCGTGGATGGCGCGGGCTTCGTCGGCGAAGCTGTCGCCCATGTAGTCGTAATTCTCTTCCACATGGGCGCGGACGCGGCCCATGGCCTCCATCATCATCGCCCGCATCTGCGGCGTAGCGTCGACGCCGCCGGTCTGCGCTTTCGTCCCGGCGATGGCGGGGGCCATGATCTGTTTGGCGATGGCGCGCGAGCCGCAATAGGGGCATTCGATCGCGTCGCGCTCGCGCTGATCATCGTAGTCGGCGGACACGGAAAACCAGCCCTCGAACGGGTGGCCCTGGTCGCAGGCGAGGGCGTATTTGATCATCCGGCGAGCACGGGACCGTCAAAGCTGCGCTCGTTCTTCAGCGCCGGGATCGCCTGCCGGGCCTTGGCCACGGCGTCAAGGTCGAGGTCGGCGATGACGAAGCCGGGCTCGTCGTGGTCGGCCAGGGCCAGCACCTCGCCCCAGGGGCCGATGGCGATGGACCGGCCCCAGGTGCCGCGCCCGTCCTCATGGAAGCCGCCCTGCGCCGGCGCCAGCACGAAGGAGCCGGTCTCGATGGCCCGGGCGCGCAACAGGATTTCCCAATGCGCCTCTCCCGTGGGCCGGGTGAAGCAGGCCGGGACGGTCATGATCTCCGCCCCGCCCTTGGCCAGGGCGCGATAGAGGTAGGGGAAGCGGACGTCGTAGCAGATGGTCAGACCGAGCTTGCCCAGCGGCGTCGCGGCGATCACCGCCGTCTCGCCGGGCGTGTAGGCCTCTGACTCCCGCGCCTTCTCGCCGGTTGGCAGATCGACGTCGAACATATGCATCTTATCGTAGGTCGCCGCGATATGGCCGTCGGGCGCGACCAGGATGGAGCGATTGGCCGCGCCTCCATCGGCGCGCCTGACCAGGGCCGAGCCGATCAGCAGCCAGATCTTCAGCTCGGCCGCCAGGGCGATCAGGCCCTGGACGCAGAGGTCCTCCTCCTGCGTCGTCAGCACCTCGAACAGCTTGGGCCGGTTCTTCTGGACGATATTGCTGCATTCGGGCGTCAGCACGAACTCGGCGCCCGCCGCCACGGCCTCGCGGATCAGCGGCTCGGCCTGGGCCAGGGCCGCGGCCTGGCTGGCCGGGGTGCGCAGTTGAATCAGCGCGGCCTTCATGCGCCAGCCAGCATCCCGTCGAGCTTGCCGGCCTTATCCAGGGCGACCATGTCGTCGCAACCGCCGATGTGTTGGTCGCCGATGAAGATCTGCGGGAATGTCGTCCCGCCCGACCGATCCATCATCTCCTTGCGCAGCTTGGCGTCCATGCCGGCTTCGATCTCGGTGAAGTCGGCGCCCTTGTCCTTGAGCACGCTCAGCGCATGAGCACAGTAGCCGCAGAAGGGACGGGTATAGATGGTGACGTGGGCCATGTGGGTCTCTGTAGAACCTTGTCGCTTAACTTTCATATAGGCTGCTCGGCGGCGTCGCGCACCCGTGCAACCGTCGCAAGGTCCACCGCGCTCGCCCCGGCCTTGAGTAGGGCCTTTGCGCAGGCCTCGGCCGTGGCGCCGGTGGTGAGCACATCGTCGATCAACAGGATACGCCGGCCCTCGATCCTGGCCTTCTGGCGGTGGGGGACCTCGAACGCCCCGGCGACATTGCGGCGGCGACCTGAGGCCGATTTGCCGGCCTGGGTCTCGGTGGCTTTGCGCCGCTTCAGCGCCTCGGGCAGGTAGGCGAGCCGATACCGCCGCGCCAGGGGCCGGGCGATCTCCGCCGACTGATTATAGCGGCGACGAAACAGCCGGCCGGGATGGAGCGGCACGGGCGCCACCACATCCGCCTCCGCGATCAGGTCGGCGGCGGCCCGGCCAAGCCAGCTGGCGAACAGGGGCGCCAGGTCCAGCCGGTCAGCGTGCTTGAATTGCAGGATCAGGTCGCGGGAGTGGTCGTCGTAAAGACAGGCCGCCCGCGCCCGCGCGAACGCCCTGGGCCTGGCCAGGCAGGCGGCGCAGCGGTCGGCCATGGCGTATTCGAACGGCGCGCCACAGCCGTCGCACAAGGGCTCGGCGATGAAGCGCACCCGCGACCAGGCGTCGGATGACATCCCTGGCGTCTGCGGCTGGGGCGCTTGATCAAGCGCGTGCGGCGGAAAAATCAGGTCGACCGCGCGCGCCGCCAGTGCCCGCACGCGCGGATCGGGTTTCCAGGACCATCGGCTTTCGTCATGGTGCGCGCTCATGAACGCTCCGCCTCGCCTGTTCGATCGCCCATTGCACCGCGCCCGGCTTGACCGCGCCGCGCCCCGCTTCGCCGCCGCCAACTTTCTGAAAGCGCGGGCGGCCGGCGACGCCGTGGAGCGGCTGGAGGCGATATTGCGCAGCTTTCCGCTCGCCGTCGACCTCGGCGCGCGCGACGGGGCGTTTTCGGCCGCCTTGGCGCAATCGGATGCGCGCGAACGCATCGGCCTGGTGATCGAGGCGGATTTTTCGGCGCGCATGCTGGCGCACCGACCCGGCGTGCGCGTGCAGTTGGATGAAGAGGCCCTGCCCTTCGCCGACGAGAGCCTGGACCTGGTGGTCTCGACCCTGGCCCTACACTGGGTGAACGACCTGCCGGGCGCCATGATCCAGATTCGGCGGGCCCTGAAGCCCGATGGCCTGTTCATGGGCGCGCTGTTCGGCGGCGAGACCCTCACCGAGCTGCGCCAGAGCCTGACCCAGGCCGAGTCGGAACTCAGCAACGGCGCCGGCCTGCGCATCGCCCCCTTCGCCGACGCGTTCGATGGCGCGGGTTTGCTGCAGCGCGCGGGATTCGCTCTGCCGGTGGCGGATGTCGACCGGGTGGTGGTGCGCTACGCCAACCCCTTGCGGCTGATCGACGACCTGCGGGCCATGGGCGAAACCAACGCCCTGGTGGACCGCGCTCGCCAGCCTCTGTCGCGCGCCGTCCTGGGGCGAGCGCTGGAGATTTACACCGAGCGCTTCGCCGACCCCGACGGCCGCATCCGCGCCACCTTCGACGTCATCACCCTCACCGGCTGGGCGCCGCATCCGGACCAGCAGAAGCCGCTGAAGCCGGGATCGGCGAAGATGCGGCTGGCCGACGCCCTGGGGGTGAAGGAGCAGCCGGCGGGGGATAAGGCGGGGTGACGGACTCACTGACCCTGATCGACATGTTCGTGCGCGGCATCGCCGTTGGCGGGCTGATGGCCACGGGGCTGGGCGTTTGCCGCGGCGGCGTCAGCCGCGATGTGAAACTCGCCAGCATGCTGGCCAGCATCAGCCTTTCCGCCTGGCTGATCACCGAATCCCACCTGCTATGGCAGGCGTTTGGCTTCGCCTATCCGCTGATGCTCGCGGCCTATCCCATCAGCGGCATGTTCTGGCTGTTCATCATGGTGGTGTTCGACGATCAGCCGGTATCGCCGCTCACCTTGGCGCCAGCTGCACTATTGCTCGTAACGGGCATGTCCACCGACCTGATGGCGGGGCAGGCTCGTGACCTCATGTGGGCGGCGCGTAACGCCGCCGGCGGTTTGCTGTCGCTGCACGCCGTGTTGGTGATCGCCCGAGGCTGGCGCGGAGACCTGCTGCTGGCGCGCCGGCGGGCGCGGGCCCTTTTGATGGGATTCGGCGGACTGTTCGGCGCGTTTCTGGTCGTCGCCAGTTTCGCCAACAGGCTGCACCCGATGGGGTGGTGGATGATGCTGGTGGCCGGCGCCCCCGGCGGCGCCATGATCATGACCGTCATCGCCCTGGGGACGGCGAGCCTCTTCCTGCAGGCGAGAAGCTCGATGTTCGGGGCCGGAAGGCGGCCTGGGGTCGACGGTCGCGCCGAGGCGGCGGACGCCGTCATGCTGCGTAATCTGGAAGGCGCCATGGCGGCGGAACGTTGGCGCCAAGAGGGTCTGACCATCACTCTGCTGGCCCAGGAGCTTGCCGCGCCGGAGCATCGGTTGCGGCGGCTGATCAACCAGCGCCTGGGCCATCGCAACTTCGCCGACTTCCTGAACGCCCACCGGATCGAAGCCGCCAAAGGCCTACTTGTCGACCCGGAGCAGGCCCAAACCACTGTCGCGGCGATCGCCTTCGGTCTGGGATACGGCTCCCTGGGTCCTTTCAATAGGGCTTTCCGGGCCGCCACTGGCCTCACGCCGACCGAGTGGCGGCGGCACGCGCTGGTTCGCTCGCCATAATTTCAAAACCTCTCTGGTTTCGGAATCGGCGAGGCTTTTTCAGGGGCGGCGAGACAACCTGGCCTCACGCGCCTTTGCTCCACGCCTAGCGCAATGGAGCATGCCTGATGGAAGCCTGGATTAACGACCTCAAAGGGGTCTGGTGGTCCGACGTCTCAGTGGACGTCGGACGTTATGTCGTCTTCGCCTTGGCGGTTTGGGCGGTGTTGTGGGTGCTGCTCAAGAGTCTGCTCGCGGGACGCAAGATCCGCGACGACAGCCCGCCGCCGAGACAGATGGTGACGGAGTTCCTGATCTCGATCCGCTCGGTCGTGATCTTCGCCACGGTCGGCGTCGGCATAACCCTGATGGACCGCGCAGGGCTATATCCCTTCGCCGACAGAGCGGGCCATTGGGGAACAATGTGGTTCTGGGCAAGCCTTGCGCTGATGATCCTCGGCCACGACGCCTATTATTATTGGGTGCATCGGGCGATGCATCACCCCCGGTTCTTCCGGAAGTTCCACCGCCGCCACCATCGCAGCAACAATCCGTCCCCCTTCACGGCCTATAGCTTTGACCTGCGGGAGGCCTTCATGATGGTCTCCTTCGTGGCGCTGTGGCCGCTGGTGACACCGACCCCATGGGCCGTGATTCCGTTCTTCATGCTCCACCAGATCGGACGGAACACGCTGCTGCATTCCGGCTATGAGCTGATGCCCGCGACCGCGGATGGCCGGCCCCTGCTGGACTGGCTGACCACCACCACCCATCACGATCTGCACCATGCCAGGGCCGGTTCGAACTTCGGCCTCTATTTCACCTGGTGGGATCGTCTGATGGGCACCGAGAACCCCGACTACCATGCCGCCTTTGCGCAGGCTGTGCGCCGGTCGCCGATCACTGAGTCGGCGCCGGCCCTGGCTGAACCCTAGAGGGCGCGGATCACCAGATCCTCACCCGGTTCGCCGGGGCGATGTACAGCTTGTCACCCGGCTTGACGTCGAACAGGGGGTACCAGGCGTCCATGTTCGGGACGACGCCGTTGACGCGGAATTTTTCCGGGCTGTGGACGTCCATGACAATCAGCTGGCGCTGGAATTCCTCGCGGCGCTTCTCGCGCCAGGACTGGGCGTAGGCCAGGAAGAAGCGCTGGTCGCCGGTCAGGCCATCGATCACCGGCGCCGGCTGGCCATGCAAGGAGTTGTGATAGGCGTCCAGGGCGATCAGCAGGCCGCCCAGGTCGGCGATGTTCTCGCCGGTGGTCTGATCGCCCTTCACATGCACGCCCGGGAAGGGCTCGTACGTGTCGTACTGGGCGTTCAGCTTCTTGGCCTGGACGTCGAACTTGTCGCCGTCCGCCTTGGTCCACCAGCTCTTCAGCGCGCCCGTGCCGTCATACTTGCGGCCCTGGTCGTCGAAGCCGTGGGTCATCTCGTGGCCGATCACTCCGCCGATGCCGCCATAGTTGGCCGCGGCGTCCGCGCCCGGGTCGAAGTAGGGCGCGGCAAGGATCGCGGCCGGAAAGACGATCTCGTTCATGGTCGGATTGTAGTAGGCGTTCACCGTCTGCGGCGTCATGCCCCATTCGGTGCGATCCACCGGCTTATGCAGCCGCCTGACCTGACGCATCCATTCGAACCGCTCGAAGGCCTCGGCGTCGCCCGCAAGGTTCGTGCTGGAGACCTTCAGGGCGGAATAGTCGCGCCAGACGCTGGGATAGCCGATCTTGACCGTAAGCTTCGCCAGTTTGGCGTGAGCCTTGGCCTTGGTCTCGGCGCTCATCCAATCCAGCCCGTCGATACGCTGACCGAGGGCGACGATCAGCTCGTGCACCAGGGAGTCGATCTTGGTCTTGGCGTCGGGCGGGAAGTATTTGGCCACGTAGATTTTGCCCACGTCCTCACCCATGCCACCGTTGACGAAGGCGACGGCGCGCTTCCAACGGTCGCGCTGCGACGGCTGACCGGCCAGGGTCTTGCTGCGGAATTGGAAGTGGGCGTCGTCGAAGGCGTCGCCGAGATAAGATGCGGCGGAGTCGGCGACATGGAAGGCTTCCCAGGCCTTCAGCGTCGACAGCGGCGCTTCGGCATAGATGGCGGCGATCTTCGGGAAGGCGGTGTTCTGGCGCACGATCACGCGATCGACAGCGGTCAGGCCAGCGCCGTTCAGGAACGGGCGCCAAGCGAAGCCCGGCGCGAATTTCTCCAGCTCGGCTGACGTCATGGGATTGAAGGTCTTGTCCGGATCGCGGCTCTCGGCTCGGGTCCAACTGACCTGGGCGATCTTGGTTTCGAAATCGACGATCGCCTTGGCCGAGCCCTCCGGGTCCTGCCAGTGGGCGAGGGTCAGCATCTGGACGATGTAGGCCTGATAGGCCGCCTTCTTCGCCGCAAAGCTGGGCTGTAGATAATAGTCGCGATTGGGCAGACCCAAGCCACCCTGACTGACCAGGACCGCATACTTATCAGGGGCCTTCTGGTCGACATCGATATCGAGGTCGAAGATGGCCGACTGGAAGCTCATGGGGGCCTTGCCCATCAGGGCGGCCATTTCGGTTTTGGTCTTGACGGCCTTGATCGCGGCCAGGTCTGGCGCGATCGGCTCGGCGCCCAGGGCGTTGGCGCGCTTCTGATCCATGAAGGCTTCATAGGCGTCGTGGATCTTGACGGCGTCCGCGCCGCCGGCCGGCTCGGCTTCCAGAATGCCCCGCACCCGCAGCTCGGCCTGATCGGCGAGGACGTAGTCGAGGCCATAGCCGGTGCGGTCGGCGGGGATCGGCGTGCGGGTGTCCCAGCCGCCGTTGGCGTATTTGAAGAAGTCGTCGCCGGCGCGGACCGTGGTGTCCATGCCCGTGGCGTCGAAGCCCCAGTCACCCGTCACCGGGGCGGCGCCTGTGTTCGAGGCCAATCCGGCCGCTAGGATTAGGGCCAAGACGGCCACCGTAGGGGCGTGTTTCATACGCGTGCTCCACAAACTGCGGGTCCATCAATCATGCACGCGCCAGCTGTGCAATCAGGCTCGATTTTGGCCATGGTCCGCTGCTAGGTTTGTCGCCAGACCGGCGCGCCGCCGGACAGAGGTAGACTTCCTTGATCCCCGCCGTCGCCGCCGCCGCAATCCTGGTCTCCGGACCGGAAATTCCCGCCCTGCCGCCAATCCGGCGCGACCCACAGGTCACCTATGTCGACCGTTCCGGCCAGGTGCTTGGCGTCCGAGGCGGTCGGTATGGACCGCCGGTGGATATCGCGCGCCTGCCGGCCTATGTGCCCGCCGCCTTCGTCTCGGTGGAGGACCGGCGGTTCTATGAGCATGCCGCGGTGGACCCCCTGGGCATCGCCCGCGCCCTGGTCACCGACCTCACCCAAGGCCGCGCGGCGCAAGGCGCCTCGACCATCACCCAGCAGCTGGCGCGCAACCTGTTCCTAAACGACTCCAAGACGATGGAGCGGAAGGCCACAGAAGTCGTCTACGCCGTCGAACTCGAGCAGAAGTTCACCAAGCAGCAGATCCTCGGCCTCTACCTCAGCCGGGTCTATTTCGGCTCCGGTGTCTACGGCATTGAGGACGCCGCCGAGCGGTTCTTCAACAAGCCCGCTTCCCGGCTGTCGCTCAAGGAAGCGGCTATGCTGGCCGGCGTGGTGCGCTCGCCCGCCTTCTACGACCCCGCCGAACAGCCCGCCCACGCCGAGGACCGCGCCGGCGTGGTGCTGGAAGCCATGCAGCAGACGGGCGCCATCACCGGCGCGGAACGCGCCCGGGCCATGGCCGAGACGCCCCGCATCTACGCCGAGGCCCCCAACGGCCCGGCGCAGTATTTCCTCGACTGGCTGGACGGCCAGACTCGCCGCGTGGTGGGAACGCCGCGCCAGGACATCACCGTCGAGACCACCCTCGACAAGACCATGGAGATGGACGCCGGCCAGACCGCCGCCGCCGTGGTCGCCCGTCATGCCGCCCAGGGCATCGGCCAGGCGGCGGTGGTGTCCGTCGACGGCCAGGGCCGCCTGCGCGCCTTCGTCGGCGGGGTCGACTACGCCGCCAGCCCCTTCGACCGCGCCGCCGACGCCCACCGCCAGGCCGGATCGAGCTGGAAACCCTTCGTCTATCTGGCCGCGCTCGAGGCCGGCCGCACACCCGACACCGTGGTCGGCGACGAGCCGGTGACGATCGGCAATTGGTCGCCGCGCGATTTCGAGGAAGGCTATCTTGGACCGGTCACCCTGCAGCAGGCCCTGGCCAAGTCGATCAACACCGTCGCCGCCCGCCTTGCCGACGAGGTCGGCCGCGATGTTGTGGCCGCCGACGCCCACCGGCTGGGGATCACCTCGCAGATCAACACCGACCCGGCGATGGCCCTGGGCACGACCCTGGTGACGCCGCTGGAGATGGCCCAGGCCTATGCGGCCCTGTCCAACGGCGGCTATCGGGTCTCGGTCTATGGCGTCGAGCGCATCCGCACCAATGGCGGCCAAGTGCTGTATCAGCATCGCCCCGCCGGCCAGCCTCAGGTGGCGGCTAACCCGGCGCTGTCCGAACTGACCGGCATGATGCGCACCGTGCTGACCGAGGGCACCGGCACGCGCGCCGCCGTTTCCGGATATGACATCGCCGGCAAGACCGGGACGACGTCGGACTTCCGAGACGCCTGGTTCTGCGGCTTCACCGGCTATTTCACCACCGTGGTCTGGATGGGCCGCGACGACGACTCGCCCATGCGCGGGGTGACAGGCGGCGCCGCGCCGGCCGAGCTCTGGCACGCCTATATGCGCCAGGCCCTGCCGCGCGCCGGCGTCCAGCCGATCCCACAAGGTCCGCCCGCCCCGCCGGTCCCGGTCTCCACCGACACGACCGTCCAGACGACCGACCCGGGTCCCGCCGAACCTCAATAGGCGTCGAGACTATGCCCGGGGGTCTGCTCGCATTCGGGTATTGGACGATTGAAACGCGCACCGCAATTCAATGTCCGCCTGAGGTCGGCCGCCCCTCGCCGTCTATCGAACTTCAGAAAGAGGTTCGAGCCGTTTGCGTTTCTCGAACACCACGACACTGTCATAGAAATGAATACCGAATATATCCGACGTGGCGAAGTTGTGGATCGTGATCGCACTCTGTCGTTGCTCGCGGGGCAACTGGTATTGCTCCATCAATCGCTGATCAATGTGGAACAGACTCAGCTTTTCGACGAGTCCGCGGGCAAAATCATAGAAATTTATTCCAAATCGCGACGCCTGGCCGCCGAGCCAAAACGTCGTGTGCAGATCTTCTACGATATAGACGCCCCCCTCTTTCAGATGAGGGAACAATGACAGAAACGAGACGAGCTGCTGATCGGGTATATGACCGCCATCGTCGACAATGATATCGAAGGGCCCCTTGGGGACGACACTCCCCATCAGGAAGTTTGCATCAGCCTGGTTGCCGATCAGCACCTCGATCCCGTCGTGCTCCCTCTGCTTGCAGTCAGGATTAGAATCAACACCGACCACCCGGGCTTTATCGCCAAGGTATTCTTGGAAGATATCGAGCGAACCGCCGTTCCCGACCCCTATTTCAAGATAGGCGCATTCAGAACCCTTAAATCTCGAAACGTAACGTTCGTAGATCTCAAAATAATGCCGCCACTTGGTGCAACGCCCACCAGTGCCACGATCGAACAGCTCTTCAAGACTTGGCATGACGTCGGGTTTACTCCGGGGGTCCGGGATACAGAGCGTGCCCGACCAAAAAGACATATTCCCTGGATCGATTTCATGATTCTGCGCGGCACACGCCTAAGCAGATGATCACGATGACGTGCGGTTGCAGGCGACCCGTTGAGTCAAAGATGCTGGTGGCTACCCAACCGACGCAGAACTGCCGGAACCCTGACGAGACGCTCAGTAGGGCAGAGGCGCGAGATCCGGCTCGACCCATCCGCGCCGAGCCTCCACCGAGAACAGTCTTTCGCGCGACCAATAGGTCAGCATCCACTCGCGCTCGCCCAGGCGCGTGGCCATCAGATCGTCCAACACCTCGTGTAGCGGCATGGTTGGGCGATGGGCGTTCAGCACAGCCCGCGCCCCGCGCAGCGAGGCCTGGGTGATGGTCTCGTGATAGCCGGCGGTGTCGGTGTTCTCGCCGCCCACCCCCTCGTTATAGGCGCGGATGAAACCCGGCATCCGAGCAGCCAGGTCCAGTTCCGGCCGATGACGCATCAGCCAAAGCGTGGCGGCGAAATGGGCCGCGTGGGTCCATTCCGCCTTGGGCAGGTTAAGGTCCAGCATGCCGCGGCCTATGCGTTCGATCGCGGCGTCATCGGGATAGTGGTGGGTCATGGATGAGGCGTCCTTTGGTCTGGAGCCCGTTCGGCGCAAGAAAAACCCCGCCGGACGGGCGGGGTTGGGTTGAGCGTATTTGGCTGTCCTGAAGGCTCAGGTCTCGCCGAAATCCGCGCGCGCCAACGCCGCCGCAAAGCGAGGTTGCTGCTGGTTAATGGCGGCGCGGCGGATCATGGCCGGGACGTAGCCAAGCTTTGCCTCAGGGTCAATCGACCGGCGGAGCCTATCGGTTCCGACAGCTTGTCGCCGCCGCCTGCCGCCGCCCAATGTCTCGACCGCGAGCCGGCGGCGCTATTCAATCATCTCCCCCTGTCGCCATCCGACCCTGCGATGGGTGGATGGCGGCCTTTTTGCCGATGACCGGTTCCGTCCAGCCAAGCTTGGAATAGCGCCATGACCACAGTTGAAACGCCCCAAGCCAAACCCAGCCTTAGAGCGAGGCTCTCCAAGCCCCTGTTCGATGCTCCTGGCGCTGTCGACTATGCTTCTCCCAAGGGAGACCCCGGCATGTTCGGCCCTGACAGCATGGCTTGGCGTGTCCACGCCAACCCCATCGCCCTGGCCATCGGCGGGGTCGCGGCGGTGATCCTGGAGCTGGCGGAACCTCGGGTGCGCACGGGGGTGTGGGAACATTCGATCTTCAAGACCGACCCGCTCAAGCGCATGCAGCGCACCGGCGAAGCGACCCTGATCACTACCTATGGCCCCACCAAGGCCGCCGAGGCGCGGGTCGCCATGGTCACCCGCATGCACGAACGGGTGTCCGGCGTAACGCCCGAGGGCCAAGCCTATACCGCGCTTGAGCCGGAGCTGATGACCTGGGTGCACATCACCGCCGGATGGGGCCTTCTCAACGCCTACGACCGCTATGTCGCGCCCCTGAGCCCCACCGAGAAGGATCGCTACTACGCCGAGGGCGGTCGGCTGGGCCGGGCGTTCGGCGCCGCGGACGCGCCAGGCTCGGTCGCGGAGGTCGAATATTGGTTCGACCGCATGGATCCCAAGCTGAAGCCGCATCCGATCATCGGCGAATTCCTGGACATCGTCGCCGCCACATCGCCCATGGGCCTGGCCGGCCGCCTGGTCCAGCCTTTGGTGGTCCAGGCGGCGATCGACCTCCTGCCGCCTGCTCTGCGCGCCCGGCTTGAGCTGCCGGCCTCGTCATTGAAATTCGCGATCGCGCGGCCGGCGCTGCGGACCATGGCCAGGGCCGCCGCCAAGGCGCCAAGCCGCGAGGTGGTGCAGGCCTACGAAAGAATGGATCGGGCGCTTGCCTGACCCTAGGTCCCCTCGTCTGCAATCACATCCATGACCACGCCCCAGCCCGCCGTCGACTTCACCCAGATGCAGACCCTGGGCGACATCGCCCGCTATCACGCCCGCGAGCGCCCCGACGCCGCGGCTCTGGTGTTCGAGGGACGCGAGACCAGTTTCGCGGACTTTGACCGCCGCACCAATCATGTCGCCAACGCCCTCGTCGCCGAGGGCCTGCAAGCGGGCGACCGGATCGCCTATGTCGGTAAGAACAGCGACCACTATTTCGAACTGCTGTTCGGGGCGGCCAAGATGGGCGCGGTGATGACGCCGATCGGCTGGCGGCTGGCGCCAGCCGAGGCGGCCTACATCATCGAGGACGCCGAAGCCCGGCTCGTGTTCGTAGGGCCCGAGGTGATCGGCCACGCCGCCGAGGTCGCGCAGCGCTTGGCCAAGCCGCCCAAGGTGATCGCGATGGAGGCCGGCGAACACGCCCATCCGCTGTACGAAGCCTGGCGCGATGCCGCGACCGACGCCGACCCGGCGACGCCAATCGACTCAACCGGCGTGGCCGTGCAGCTCTACACTTCCGGCACGACTGGCAGGCCCAAGGGCGCCATGCTCAGTCACCGCAACATCCTGGGGGGCCGGCAGGCGGCGGCGAGCGCGAATATGGCCTGGAACAGTTGGGGTCCCGACGACGTCAGCCTGGTCGCCATGCCTGTAGCCCACATCGGCGGCACGGGCTGGGGCATCGTCGGGCTGATGAACGGCGCCAAGGGGCTGGTGGCGCGCGAGTTCGATCCGTTCAAGGTGTTGGACTTCATCGAGCATGGCCGGGTCTCGAAGATGTTCATGGTGCCGGCGGCGCTGCAGATCGTCGTGCGCCAGCCGCGCGCCCGCGAGGTCGACTTCAGCCGGCTGAAATACATCCTCTATGGCGCCTCGCCGATCCCGCTCGACCTGCTGCGCGAATGCATGGAGGTGTTCGGGTGCGGGTTTTGCCAGCAGTACGGCATGACCGAGACCACCGGCACCATCGTCTATCTGCCGCCCGAGGATCATGATCCCGCGGGCAATCCCCGCATGCGCGCGGCGGGTTTGCCGATGCCCGGGGTGGAGATCAAGGTCATCGACGAGACGGGCGCCCCAGTGGCGACCGGCGCCGTGGGCGAGGTCGCGGTTCGCTCGATCTCCAACATGCCCGGCTATTGGAAGCTGCCGGAAGCCACCGCCTCGACCATCGACGCCGAGGGTTGGCTGCGCACCGGCGACGCCGGCTACCTGGACGAGGACGGCTACCTCTATATCCACGACCGGGTGAAGGACATGATCATCTCCGGCGCGGAGAACATCTATCCGGCCGAAGTGGAGAGCGCGATCTATGGCCATCCGGACGTGGCCGAGGTTGCGGTGATCGGCGTGCCCGACGAAAGATGGGGCGAGGCGGTCAAGGCCGTCGTCGTGGCCAAGCCTGGGCACGAGATCGACCCCGCCGACATCATCGCCTTCGCCAAAACCCGCATCGCCCACTTCAAGGCGCCCAAGAGCGTCGACGTCATCGACGCGCTGCCCCGCAACGCCTCGGGCAAGATTCTGCGCAAGGACCTGCGCGAGCCCTATTGGGCTGGCCGCGAACGACGGGTGAACTAGCGGGCTCTACTCCACCGGCTGGCGGTTCGGCGGGCCCCGGCGCGCCGGGTTGAAGCCCAGGCCGACATAGCCGAGCGCCGCGGCCTCGCGCACGGCCTGGGAGCGGCCGACGACCTGCAGCTTGGCGGCGGCGTTCTTCAGGTGGAAGCGGACCGTCGGAGCGGAGATGTGCACCAGTTCGGCGATCACCCCATCGGTCTTGCCCGCGGCCGCCCATTTCAGGCACTGGATTTCGCGGCGGGTCAGCCGGCGCGCGTCCGGCGAGGGCAGTTTTCCGCGCGCGTCATGATAGGCGCTCATGAACCTCAACGTCGCGCCATGCAGCCGCGCGGCCCAGGTCTCGAAGAGGGCGGCCACATCGATATCAGGATCTGGACTGGCCCAGACCACCGCGCCGATCACCCCGCCCGGCAGATAGGCCGGTGAGACGATGGCGCTGCCCACGCCGTGTTCGGCTGAAGCCGGCGCCGCATCGATGACGTCCAGGCTCTCGCTGGGCCGCCAGGTCGCGAGGCGGCCATCGCCGAAATAGAAGGGCTCGGCGATGAATCTGGCCGCCAGGACGAAGGGCGATTTCAGCGCGAAGGCGCGGTCTTTCCAGTATTCTAGCTCGGGATCCAGCCAGCGGAACCGCGTCTCGGCAAACGGCCGGCCAGCCGCGTCGACCATCGGATCTGGGCTGGAGAGGTCGGCGCTGACGGCGATGAAGGGCAGGCCGATCTCCTGGCCCAAGGCGGCGATTTCGGCGGCATAGCCGTCCACCACGCTCAGGTCCGCCCGGTCATCCCTCATCCTTGCGCCTCCATGACGTCTTGCCTCAGCCTATCATCCTCGACAGCTTGAACGCGAGCACCGAAAGACGCCAAGCAAGGCGCCGGAAATGCCAGATAGGCGGGGATGAGATGGATCTGGATTTGACGGCCGACGATCTGGCGTTCCGCGACGAAGTGCGGACCTTCCTGGACGCCTCGCTGACGCCGGCGCTGCGCCAGGCCGGCCGACGCGCGACCAGCGTCTTCATGGACAAGACCTACAGTCTCGCTTGGCAGCGCATCCTGCATGCCCATGGCTGGGCCGCGCCGAGCTGGCCGGTGGACTATGGCGGCCCTGGCTGGAACGACATGCAGCGGTCGATCTTCTCCGCCGAATGCGCTCGGGCCGGCGCGCCGAGCCTGGCGCCTATGGGCCTGCGCATGGTTGGCCCGGTGATCATGGGTTACGGGACGCCCGAGCAGAAGGCCCACTACCTGCCCCGCATCCTGTCGGGCGAAGACTACTGGTGCCAGGGCTATTCGGAGCCGGCGGCCGGCTCCGATCTGGCGGCGCTGCAGCTGGCGGCGGTTCTGGACGGCGACAGCTATGTGCTGAACGGCTCGAAAATCTGGACCACCCACGCCCACTGGGCCAACCGCATGTTCTGCCTGGTCAGGACCCGGCGGGAGGGCAAGCCGCAGGCCGGGATCACCTTCCTCTTGCTGGACATGGCGACCCCGGGGGTCGAGGTCCGGCCCATCATCACCCTGGCCGGAGACCACGAGGTCAATCAGGTCTTCTTCGACAATGTGCGGGTCCCGGTCTCCGGCCGCATCGGCGCGGAGAACAACGGCTGGACGGTGGCCAAATATCTGCTGGAATTCGAGCGCGGCGGCGGCTCGGCGCCAGGCTTGCGGGTGGCGCTCGACCGGTTGCGTGGCCTGGCGGCGGCCGAGCCGGCAGATAATGGTGGCCGGTTGATTGACGATCCGGCCTTTCGGGCCAAGCTCGCTTCGGCCGCGACGGCCTTGGACGCCATCGAGATGACCGAGCACCGCGTCCTGGCGGCCCTGTCGTCAGGTCAGCCGCCGGGGCCCGCCTCCTCCATGCTGAAGACGCAAGGCACTGAGCTGATGCAGCGGTTGGACGAGATCGCGCTGGAGGGCTTGGGCGCCTATGCGGCGGTCGACCAGCCGCAGGCCCGCGCGCCGGGGGCGAACATCGACTTCGTCGGCCCCGAACATGGTCTGACCGCCACCGCAAGATACCTCAACGACCGGGCGGCTTCGATCTACGGCGGGTCGAACGAAATCCAGCGCGACATCATGGCCAGGCTGGTTCTGCGGCTGCCCTAGGGGCGCCTATCAGCTCCGATAGTTGCGCGCATTTGGCGTCTTCATCAGCTTCACCCCCGAGGAAACGAGCGCCCAACGCGGCGCTTCAGGGACGGGGGAAACCATGCGCTTTCATGCAGCGAAATCTCGGCGTGCGCTCTTGGCGCTCGGCGTATCGGCGATCGCTCTGGGCAGTTTCGGCAGTGTCTCGGCGCAGACAGCGCCCACACCATCGTCCAGCGTCAGTGAAGTGGTGGTCACGGCGCAGCGGCGCGAGGAAAGCGCCAACAAGGTCGGCATGGCCATCGAGGCGTTCCGCGGCGCGGAGCTGACCCAGCTGCACGTGACCAACACCAAGGACCTGAGCACCGTCGCGCCCAGTTTCTCGGTGTCGCAGGGCTATGAGGGCGTGCCGATCTATACGCTGCGGGGCATTGGCTTCAACACCATCAACCTGTCGGCCACGTCCACCGTCGGCACCTATACCGACGAGATCGCCTACGCCTATCCGTTCATGAACACCGGCCCGATCTTCGACCTGCAGCGGGTCGAGGTGCTCAAGGGTCCGCAAGGCACGCTTTATGGCCGCAACACCACCGGCGGCCTGCTCGACTTCATCACCAACAAGCCTTCGCAGACCTATGGCGCATCGCTGACCGGCGAGGTGGGCAACTATGGGACTCATAATTTCGAGGGCTATGTCACCGGCCCCCTGGGCGATCGGGTGCAGGCGCGGCTGGCGTTCCGCACCGACAACAGCGACGAGGGCTGGCAGCAGAGCGACAGCCGTCCCGGCGACAAGCTTGGCAAAATCGCCCGCTACGGCTACCGCGCCGCCCTGGCCGCCGAGCCCACCAATAAGCTGAAGGTCGACCTGTCCTTCTCCGGTTGGCACAACGGCTCCGACACCGTGGCGGCCCAGGCGATCGGCTTCACCCCCAACACCGACCCCGCGACCGGCGGCGCCTTCAGCCCGTTCAACGCCCCCGGCCTCGCCGCCTATATCGCCAGCCACCAACCCACCAGCGACACCCAGGCCGACTGGGAGCCGGCGGCTCAGCGCAGCGCCAATGTGGGCACCGGCACGGGCGTGGCCGGCGGCCTGAAGGAGAACGACGACTTCTACGCCGGCAAGATCCGGCTCGGCTACGACCTCAATGACCACCTGCGGCTGGTGTCGCTGACCGGCTATAACGACTTGATCCGGCACGCCAATTTCGACTGGAGCGGCGCGCCCTACGAACTGCTGGTCCAGCACGTGGATGGAACCATCAAGTCCTTCTCCGAAGACCTGCATTTCGAGGGCGACACCAAACTCGGCCATTGGCTGTTCGGCGGCTACTACGGCAAAGACGATATCACCGACGGTGATCGGACCCTGCTGGGCGACAACGCCAACGTCACCGCGATCCGAGTGCTGACCCTATTCGGCGGCGGCCCGATTCCGCCCGGCGGCCTGGTCGCCAGCCCCTTCAACACTCAAGGCTATACCCCCACCGACGTGGCCGAGGCCTTCCGCACCTACAGCGACATCGGCGACCTGAACACCACCACCTGGAGCGTCTTCGCCAACGCCGATTGGCGGCTGAACGACAGCCTGAAGCTGACCACCGGCCTGCGCTATACCGACGACCGGCAGCAGTTCAGCGGCTGCTCCTTCGCCTACAACGGCAACCTGCTGCCGACAGTGAACCTGTTCAATCGCTTCCTCTACGGCGAGGTCTACGGCGGCGGAACATTCCCGTCTCTGGTCGCCGCGAACGGCTGCGTCAGCTACGACCCGCCGACCAACACCTTCGGCGTGGTTCGCTCGCTGCTGGATGAGAACAATGTCGCCGGCCGGATTGCGCTCGACTGGACCATCACGCCCGGAACGCTGGCCTACGCCTCCATCTCTCGCGGCGCCAAGGCCGGCGATACGCCGATCAACGCGGCCAACATCGACACCTCGGACGCCCCGGCCAAGCAGGAGTTGCTGACCGCCTATGAGGTCGGGATCAAGTCGGCGCAGTTTGACCGCAGGGTCCAGGCCAACCTGGCGGTCTTCTACTACGACTACCAGGACAAGCAGCTGTCGGGTTATTTCGCCGACCCGATCTACACCGCCCTGGCCCGGCTAGTGAACGTGCCGCACTCGGACGCCTACGGGGTGGATACGGACGTGACCTGGCGGGTGACGCCGGCCCTGACCCTGGCCGCCTCGGCGCTCTATCTGCAGACCGAGGTCAAGGACTATACCGGCATCAACGGCGCGGGCCTGCCGCAGAACTTCTCCGGCGCGGCCTTCCCCAACAGCCCGACATGGCAGGAGAGTCTGACGGCCATCTACAACCAGCCGCTCACCAACGCGATCGGCCTGCAGGCGGCGGTCAACGCCCACTTCCAGTCGCAGTCCCACGCCGATCTGGGCGAGGATCCAAACTTCCGCATCAACGGCTATGGCCTGCTGAACGCCAGCATCGGGATACACGCGCTGGACGACCGCTGGGAGCTGTCCATCTGGGGCCGCAATCTGACCGACACCTACTATTGGACCTCGGTGGCCAGCAACGCCAACGTCACGGTTCGCTTCCCCGGCCAGCCGGCGACCTATGGCGCCTCGCTGACGGTGAAATACTAGCCACCGATGGCGTTGGACACCGCGGTGGAGACTCGGCTCATGATGTTGGTGGTCTTGTTGCCGAAGGTGGTGACCGAGGTGATGATCACCAGGAAGACCATGGCGCAGATCAGGCCATATTCGATCGCCGTGGCGCCGCACTCATCGCGCAGGAAGCGCCTCAGACAAGATCGCGTAGCCACGCCACCAGCGGGGCGTCCGCCGGGGGCATCGGGTAGTCGCTCATCCTGTTGGGCCTGACCCAAGCGATCGCCTCATGTTCCCGCGCCACGGGTACGCCTTCCCATCGACGGCAAAGGTAGAGTGGCATGAGGAGGTGAAATGAATCGTAATCGTGGGAGGCGAAGACGAACGGGGCGAGACAGGCGTGGGCGACGGTAATCCCCAGTTCCTCATCCAGTTCGCGGATCAGGCAGGCCTCGGGCGTCTCTCCCGCCTCGACCTTGCCCCCAGGAAACTCCCACAGGCCCGCCAGCTGTTTGCCCGCTGGCCGCTTGCAGATCAGGACGCGACCATCGGCGTCAACTAGCGCCGCGGCGGCGACAAGCAGGATGTTGCTCACCTGCCCCTAGCTCCGGTAATCGCCGTTGATCTCGACGTATCGCTTGGTGAGATCGCAGGTCCAGACGCTGGCCGAGGCGCGGCCCACGCCCACGTCGATGGACACCTCCAGCTCCGGCTTCTTCATGTAGGCGCTCATCTTGGCCTCGCTGTAGGTCGGCGAGACCGCCCCGTCCTGGGCGGCGACCAGGGGTCCGAACCGAACACCCATACGCTCGCGGTTCACCGGCTCATCGGCGCGGCCCACGGCCATGACGATCCGGCCCCAGTTGGCGTCCTCGCCAGCGAAGGCGGTCTTCACCAGCGGCGACTCCGCCACCGTCCGGGCGATCTTGCGCGCCGAGGCCGGGTTCTCGGCGCCATTGACGGTGATCTTGACGAACTTGGTCGCCCCCTCCCCGTCTCGCACCAGCTGCTGGGCGAGACTGAGCATCACGCCTTCCAGCTTCTCACGGAAGTCGCCCAGCCGGCGATCGCCCGCCCGGCTGATCTTCGGCGCGCCGGCCTTGGCGGTCGCGAACAACAGGCAGGTGTCGTTGGTGGACCGATCGCCATCCACCGTCACCACATTGAAGGTCGAGCGGGTGTAGAGCGAGACCAGGGTCTGCAGCGCGGCGGGCGTGATGCTGGCGTCGGTGACGATGAAGGACAGCATGGTGGCCATGTCCGGCGCGATCATGCCGGAGCCCTTGGCGACGCCGCCGATCTTGACCGTCACCCCGTCGATGTCGGCTTCGGCGTAGGCGCCCTTCGGGAAGGTGTCGGTGGTCATGATCGCCTGGGCGGCGGTCGGCCAGTTGTCGGCCTTCAGCCGGCCTTCGACCTCGGGCAGCCGATGGATGATCTTGGCGTCGTCCAGCACCACCCCGATCACGCCGGTGGAGCACAGCATTACATCCCGCTGACGGCAGTCGAGGTGTTTGGCCACCGCCGAGGCCACGCGGCGGGCGGCGTCCGCACCGGGCTTGCCGGTGAAGGAATTGGCGCAGCCGGCGTTGATCACCAGGGCGCGCACATCCTCGCCGCCGCCTGCCTCGAGCTGCTTCTTGCACCAATCCACCGGCGCGGAGCCGACGCCGTGGCGGGTGAAGACGCCGGCGCAGGAGGCGCCGTCCGGAAAGTGGACCAGCAGCAGATCGTCGCGCAATTCCTTGTAGAAGCCGGCCCGGCCGGAGGCGAGCTCGACGCCCAGGATTGGCGGCATGGCCGGAAACGGCACGGCCAGAGGCGAGATCATCAGCCCCGGCTTGCCGGGCGCGATCGTCGGCGCTGCGTGCGCCACCTTGGCGCCCACGGCGGAGGCCGCCGAGGCCGCGGCGGCTGTCGCTGTGGCGGTTGCGCTGGCGAACTGGCGGCTGATCTTGGCGGCGGCGTCGAGGGCGGCCTTGGCGGGCCGGGGCTTGTCGGCCTTGGGGGTTTTGGGCGTTTCGCCGGTCATGGCTTTTTCTCCGGCTTGGCTGCTGAGGGTGCGGGAGCTGGCGTCGCGGGCGCGGGTGGCTGAAGCATCTTTTCGGCGGTCGAGGGGCCCGTGGGCGCGCCCGGCGTCAAGGCGTCGGGCGGCGCAGAGGCGGGTTCATGAAGCGTGTCGGGACTGGCAGGCGCCGGCCCGATCAGAACCTTCACCGCGCTTTGGCTGCGCAGCTTTTCGAGCAGGTCGCGCACCTGGTCGTAGGTCAGGAAGCGCACGATCTGCGGCCGCGCCTCGTCCAGGCTGATCGGTTTCTCCAGCCGCTGGTCCTCAACCTTCAGGACCACCCAGCCAGCGTCGGTCTTGAACGGGCCGATAACCTGGCCGGTCTGCGCCGTCTTCAACGCCGCGGCATAGGTGTCGGGCATGACATCGGCGGTCAGATAGCCCAGGTCGCCGCCGTTGAAGCGGGTGGCGGAATCGGTCGAACGCTCCATCGCCAGGGCCTCGAAGGAGGCGCCGGTCGACAGCAGCTTCTTGGTCGCGTCGGCGTCCGCCTCGCTGGCCGAGAGAATCTGCCGAACGTGATATTCCTGGGACTGTTTGGCCAGCTTCAGCTGCTCGTCGTAGAGGGTCTTGATCGCACTGTCGTTCACCGCCTGCTCGACCACATTCTCCACCAGCATGTCGCCGAGGATGCGTTCGCGGGCGGCGGCCACACGGCGGCGCGCCAGAGGGTCGCTTTCGAGGTGGCGCTTCACCGCCTCCGACGACAGCAGCTTCTGATCGATCACCTCGTCCAGCACCCGGTGGAAAAGATCGGTTGAAATGTCGAGGGGCTCGCCCTCGCCGATCAGGCCCTGCGCCACAGCCTCACGTTTTACGTCCGAGGCCCAGATGGTCTGGTTGTTGATCTTGGCGACAGCCGTGTCGCCCGGCTCCGGCGCGCGGGTGTCGCCCCCAGTCTGATTGCAGGCGGCCAGGACAAGACAAAGAGCGGCCACGACAGGTGCGAACCTTACCTTGCGTCTGGCTTGCTGGACGGGCGCATTCATGCGATCCGGCGAACTCCGTTAGGCGCGGCGCCCAGCATCGGGCGGCGTCTGTTCCTAACGTCATAAAAGAGTCCGCGCCATCGTCCACTCATGTTGGGCGCAAGTGTGCGGTAAAGACAGGTCAAGGGAGCGAGCGCGTCATGAAGATCTACAATTCAATGGGTCCGAACCCGCACGTGGTGCGCATGTTTCTGGCCGAAAAGGGCGTCTCCATTCCACTGGAGTCGGTGGACCTGATGGCCGGCGAGAATCGGCGCGAGCCCTATCTGGCCAAGAACGTCATGGGGCAATTGCCGACGCTCGAATTGGAGGATGGCGCGACGATCACCGAGATCACCACCATCTGCGAATATCTCGAAGAAAAGCATCCCAGCCCTCCCCTGATCGGGACCACACCCGAGGAACGAGCCGAGACCCGCATGTGGGTCCGCCGCGTCGACCTGAACATCTGCGAGCCACTGACCAACGGGTTCCGCTATTCGCAGGGCCTGCGCCTGTTCGAGAACCGTTTCCGCTGCCTGCCCGAGGCCGCGGACGGTTTGAAGGCGATCGCCCAGGACAACTTGGCCAAGCTCGACGGCATGATCGCGGGCAAGTCCTTCATCGCCGGCGACCGGCTGACTCTGGCGGACATTCTGCTGTTCTGTTTCCTGGATTTCGGCGTCGCCGTAGGGCAGCCGCTGAATCCCGAGAACAAGAATGTCATCGCCTGGTTCGACCGCATGAAGGCAAGGGCCAGCGCCAGCGCTTGAGTTGATCCCCATAGAGGGGATGAAGAGGGTATGTAATTCGCGTTCTGACGGCGCTTGCGTTGACACTCGCATGGTCGCTGCTTAAGTCTCCCGCGCGCTGATCGGGCGATTTTCGAGCAGGCTCGCGGGCTTGGCGCGCCCCTATGCGCCCCTCGACATTATCGGAACGACCCCTTCATGGCCGGCTGGCTAAGCACGTTTTTCGGATCTTCCAACGACCGCAAGGTCAAGGCGCTGGCCGGCAAGGTGGCGCAGATCAACGCGCTGGAGCCAAAGTTCCAGACCGCCAGCGACGCGGACCTGCGCGCCATGACCGCGACCTTCCGCGAGCGGCTGGCTGCTGGAGCCACTCTGGACGATATCCTGCCCGAAGCGTTCGCCACCGTCCGCGAGGCGGCCAAACGCACCCTGGGCCAGCGCCACTACGACGTGCAGCTGGTCGGCGCCATGGTGCTGCACAAGGGCGGCATCGCCGAGATGCGGACCGGCGAAGGCAAGACCCTGGTTGGTACGGCGGCGGTCTATCTGAACGCCCTGGCCGGCAAGGGCGTGCACGTCATCACCGTCAACGACTACCTCGCCCGGCGCGACGCCGACTGGATGGGCCAGGTCTACGGCTTCCTCGGCATGTCGGTCGGGGTGATCGTCAACGGCCTGTCGCCCGGCGAGCGCAAGCGCGCCTATCAGTGCGACATCACCTACGGCACCAACAACGAGTTCGGCTTCGACTATCTGCGCGACAATCTGGTCTACACGCCGGACGACATGGTCCAGCGCGGGCACCATTTCGTGGTGGTCGACGAAGTCGACTCGATCCTGATCGACGAGGCGCGCACCCCGCTGATCATTTCCGGTCCGACCGAAGACCGGTCCGAATTCTACCGGATCATGGACGTCCTCGTCCGCGAGCTGATCGTCGATCCGGAAACCTACGACCTGGACGAAAAGCAGAAGCAGGTCCTGTTGACCGAGTATGGCTCGGAAAAGGTCGAGGAGATGCTGGAGGCCGCCGGTCATCTGGCGCCCGATTCCGCCGGTCTCTACGACCCGGCCAACATCTCGGTAGTGCACCACGTCAACCAGGCGGTCCGGGCCAACAAGCTCTACCTGCGCGACAAGGACTATATCGTCAAAGGCGGCGAGGTCGTCCTGATCGACGAGTTCACCGGCCGGATGATGACCGGGCGGCGCCTGTCGGAAGGTCTGCACCAGGCGATCGAGGCTAAGGAAGGCGTCGAGGTCCAGCCCGAGAACCAAACCCTGGCCTCGGTGACCATCCAGAACTACTTCCGCCTCTATTCCAAGCTGTCGGGCATGACCGGCACGGCCTCCACCGAGGCTCAGGAATTCGGCGACATCTACAAGATGGACGTGCTGGAAATCCCCACCAACCGGCCGGTGGTGCGGATCGACATCGACGACGAGGTCTATCGGACCGAAGCGGAGAAGAACACGGCGATCCTTGTGCAGATCGAGGACTGCTATCTGCGCGGCCAGCCGATCCTGGTCGGCACCGTCTCGATCGAAAAGTCGGAGACCCTGTCGGATATCCTGTCGAAGCACCGCTTCGAGGAGAACGGCAAGACCCGCACCGGCATTCCGCACCAGGTGCTGAACGCCCGCTATCACGAGCAGGAAGCCTTCATCGTCGCCGAAGCCGGCGTGCCGGGCGCGGTGACCATCGCCACCAACATGGCCGGCCGCGGCACCGACATCCAGCTCGGCGGCAACGTCGACATGATCGTCGATAGATGGCGCCAGGAGCAGCGCGGCCTCGGCATCGAGGTTACCCCCGAACAGGCCATCGCCAAGAAGGGCCAGGTCGAAGTCGACATCGCCGAGCGCAAGCAGACGGCGCTGGCGGCGGGCGGCCTCTATGTCCTGGGCACCGAGCGCCACGAAAGCCGGCGGATCGACAACCAGCTGCGCGGCCGGACCGGCCGTCAGGGCGACCCGGGCAAGTCGAAATTCTTCCTCTCCTGCGAAGATGACTTGCTGCGCATCTTCGCCGGCGAACGGCTGGACTCGATCATGCGCACCTTCGGCGTCCAGGAAGGCGAGGCGATCACTCACAAGTGGTTGAACGGCGCCATCGCCACGGCCCAGCGCAAGGTCGAGCAGCGCAACTACGAAATCCGCAAGAACCTCCTGAAGTACGACGACGTGGTCAACGACCAGCGCAAGGTCGTGTTCGTACAGCGCCAGGAGTTCATGGAGGCGTCCGATCTCTCCGAGATCGTCACCGAGATGCGCAAGGACACGATCGACGACCTGGTCCAGCGCCACCTGCCGCCGAAGGCCTATGCCGAGCAGTGGGACATCGAAGGCCTGACCGAGCGGGTCCAGAACCTGCTGGGCATGGACCTGCCGATCGCCGAATGGGCCGCCGAGGACGGCATCGCCAACGAAGAGATCGATGAGCGGATCAACACCGCCGCCGACGCCCGCGCCGCCGAGCGCGAAACCCAGATCGGCGTCGAACAGACGCGGGGCATGGAAAAGAACTTCCTGCTGCAGATGATCGACGTGCAATGGCGCGAGCATCTGATGCACCTGGACCATCTGCGCAACGTCATTGGCCTGCGCGGCTATGGTCAGCGGGATCCGCTGAACGAGTACAAGACCGAAGCCTTCTCCCTGTTCGAACATCTGCAGACCGACCTGCGCCAGCAGGTCACCCGGTGGCTGATGACGGTGGAATTCCGCTTCGAGGAACCGCCGCCCATGCCACTGCCTCCCGCGGGCGGACTGGTCGAGGTCCATATGGATCCCAACACCGGCGCCAATGAGCGGGGAATTGCCGGCGCCAACCTGATCCCGGACGAAGAGCGCGCCGCGCTGCCGACGTCGGCCCTGCCCGAAGGCTGGGACCGCACCAGCCGCAACGCCCCCTGCCCCTGCGGCTCAGGCAAGAAGTTCAAACACTGCCACGGGGTGCTGGTTTAG